>Ga0126342_10005825_pt1 | contig 21669 bp, 20 predicted proteins | sample Cyp1metagenome_FD_92528 | JGI IMG/M metagenome (GOLD analysis project Ga0126342, IMG submission 92528) | Coral microbial communities from Lord Howe Island, Old Settlement Bay, Australia - Cyphastrea 1 metagenome | ecosystem: Host-associated > Invertebrates > Cnidaria > Coral ... | reverse complement strand
TCTCTCTCTCTCTCTCTCTACATGTATATATATACATACATCGGTCATCATTTCTTTAAGAACTCTTGCAGCTTGGGTGGTCACTGGAGTTCTTGCATGCGGAGCTGGCCAAACTGAAGCTTTGCAGGTGCAGGGCAGAACGTCACTGCAAACTGCGGCTGATGCTTTGTTCAACGCACTTCTCTTCGGAGTGGATGTTCTTTGGAGGCACATTCAGGTAATTTAAGTAGTTCAAGATATTCAAGATGAATCTACCGCAGGGCTCGCGATCACGTCATGTATCATGATTTTGCCATCACTTTACCAATCACTTTGCTTTCCATGCCCGGTCCTGTTTCCATCAATGGTGTTTCCCACATATCAAATTGTTTGCAATCATTTTTTCCGGCAGCTTTCCATCAAATCATGTGTGTCATCTACTATTTCATCATTTTTCCATCATCAATATGTCATCATCATGGTTTCCATCATCTTCATCTATCACTCATCGGTTCATCAAATTTCCCAAGTTGCCCGCCACGTTCCTGCCATTTTCCCGCCATTTTGCCCATGTCATTCCCCTTACCCTCTGGTAAACTAACATAGCTATGGAAAATCACCATTTTTTAAGGGAAAATCCACTATAAATGGCCATTTTCAATAGCTATGTTACATTACCAGAGGCTACCAAGGCTGGCTTCTCCGTAGTGGACACGCCCGGCGGCTCCCGGGCGCCCTGGGATCGCTTGCTGCTGCCCTGCGTGGGGCCGGAGGTCTGGCGCCAAGCAGTGCCGGATGCCACCCAGGCGGTGCCCAGGCCGTCAAAAGGAACAGAAGATGGGGAACAGAAATTGGATGGATCAATACCTATTAATACCATTTTTTAGGGGAATGAACATCCATAAATCCCAGCTATTTTGATGTGAACTACAGGGGTACAGGGGTTTGACATGGGATTTGGTTGGGATGTTGATGGGATTTTCGTGAGATGATCATAGGATGTTGATGGGATTCGACTTGGGAGTTACACAAATTGTGACTTGGCCATGCTTCACCCACGGATTCTCATGGGATTTAGGGGTTAGGGGGAGCCAAGGAGGCTGCTACGAGTTTCCCAAGGGCATCTTAGTTAAGCAACCACATGGTGACTGTCAAAAATGGTGGTCTAACGGGGATACAATGAGAATATCACGGGGATATATGGGGATATTCTGAATAAATCATGATGACCTCACTGCGACGTATTGGGGAGAAGCATCCCCAAATGGTCCAAATGTCCTTAGTTCAGCTTGGTGAAAAACTCGTACCATACTGTTGTAGGATACCATAGGTTATCCAGAATTATATATTATATATATGATATAAATTTATATAACTACATTTTTGTACTATTTTGGTAGTGATTTTGATGGCGCCATGGTCAAGACGTGTTGCTAGAGGGGATGGGATGGGATGGTCCTTGGAATTCAGCTGGAGGTCGTGGGTCAAAACCTCAAAGTGCCCAAGAATGGGTGGGTGATGATGAACAAGATTTACCCTCTGGTTATGTCAAAATAGCTATTGAAAATGGCCATAGAAATAGTGAGTTTTCCCATTGAAAATGGTGATTTTCCATAGTTATGTAACAGTTTACCAGAGGGTACTGCTGCTAAACAAAAGTAATCTGCTGATTTCGTTTTGGGCATGTAGAGAACAAGGTCATGTGCCAGGGTTTTGATCCCCCAAAACATCAGTAGGGGGCGTTTGGTTTCACAGTTCACTCCAAATTTGAAGCTCTTAAGCCAGAGGCCATTTTTGAACCAGGCCTTGTCGGAAGTTTGTGGCGCCAAAGAAAGTTCCAAGTCCATCAAAACCACATCCATCACAAGTGCTGTTTCTCTGAGTCCGGGGAAATCCTGGGACTTTTGACCATGCCAAGGCCCTCTTTGTGCAGCAGTGGGCTTCCACTTTCATCGATGGATCCTTCCGTTTCGGTATGAAGACACCCATGGAACAGAAACCCACCGCGGCGGGATGCGAACTGCGCTTTCGCCCCGTGGGAACCCCAACTGCCAAGATGATGGACGAGTTGGATGAAGGACATGCCATTGGTAAGATCTGGGTGTGCCAAAAGCTGCTTCTGAGATCTCTGAGTAAACTACTGAAGCAGACTATAGCAGACCATAGCAGACCATTTTGCTGTGGATTTGCTTGTGTTTTTTTAGCTGGGACAAAACCAAGGTTAGTCCTGACTTTCTTAAGAGTTTGTTGAGTGACTTCCGTTAAGTTTGTCCCTAGTCCCATCACTGCTGGGAAGGATATGTTGGGGTTTGAAGCCGCAGCTCTTGTGCGACAGGAGGTTTGGAGTTCATTGCCGAGAAAACTGACGAGGGTTGTCGTTTGCGAGCGCGGCGCATTGCGTACAGTGCGAAAGCAGCTACTTGGACCAGAACAGAACAACAGAAATATCATAAATTCGAGCGTGAATACTTTGCTCGGGGAGGTCTTGATGAAAGTCAGCCAATGGATAGTATGTTCATATATGTTCATGATCTTCCATCTTCCCACACTGTCAAAGATGTAGGTCCTTTGAATTCATTTGAATTCTATATGGTTCGCTGGAGGACAACAGTAGATTCATGAGATCAACAGTGGTCTTTGGAGGTGATCAAAGCCAACTCTGAACGAGCCCTGCTGCAGCAATTCCAGCGTGATTGGGATGAAGCTATGGGAAACGCCGGCTGGAGAATCTTCTGAGGCGAAGTGAGAGATATGTCCATCCATTGGTATGTATGATCTGCAGCTGAACAGCACCAGTTGGGCTGAACAGCACCAGTTGGATGAAACTTCAGGATGAAATTGCACCAATGATTTAAGTGAGATAGTTATGTGTTATGATAGTTGCCTGAGCTGTTGTGATTTGCCAGGCAGTTTGGGACAGATGTGCCCAGCAAAATAGATCAAAACAGATTTCAAATCATTTCAACACATGCTGAGAAATCGATAGATGCTTGATGAAAAAAAACGCGAACATGTGTAGATTTGCACCTGGTCATGCCAGCTCCAACTCTGCGGACCTTGCAACGTGTACTACCACTGTGGTTCAAGCGTAGGGGATCGTAGGGGCATGGATGCCTGTTAATGACTGCATGTTAATCGTCACATGCGATGACCATCACATTTTCCAAAGAATGTCAAATAGTCTTGCCTTTGATCCTCTCTGAATCCTGTTTTCTGGGGCGTTTCATATAATTCACTGCTTGAGCCACTTCGGCATTCGGCACATCACAGAGAACACAGCCCATGTTTGACGCCCCCACCGGCATTGTTGCAGCGTGACAAGATCCACGAGCAATCCCAAGCGACCCGTGGTCACTCAGCGAAGTCCAAGCACAAGCCTCATGGCGCTGGATCGCGTACGCCTACTACGAATTGAAGAACTGGCTCATGAGGTGCAAAAGTTCCCTGGGCATCCCTGGGTTACATAGCTATGGACCCTGTACCCTTTGGTGAATTGGCATAGTTATGGACAATCAAGTGATAATCAGCATTTAAATTGTTCAATAGTTTGGTACATAATTTTATAAATGGGCCATTCTCAATCTAGCTACGTATATCAAATTACCATAGGGTGGACTCAATCGCAAGAAGTACGGGTGGTATTCGAGGTAGATCATACTAAACAACCTGCTTTCAAGAGCGCTGACAAACGGTGCACGACCCGAATCCCCTGCAGATTTTGGCTGAAAGCGTTTGGAAGTCACAGACCCAACAGCGTGATACAAAAAATAGCCCCATGCCATTGGAACTTCCAACAGCTGCCAAGATGGGACAAAACTAGGATATTCGCAGGTGGGGTTCATTGAACAAATGTGACAGAGGATTGGTGGCAGATGAATCGCCGAGCGAGTTGAAATTGCCGCTAGTTCGAGCCCATCTTATTGAGCTAGTCTTGGTCCTCAATGACGATTGCTGGGGCCCAGGTGGGTCAGTGTGCATGGTGAGGTTACACACTGCACTAGTGGTGTAAATGGCGCAGCTTGCAATGATAAGCAATCAACCATGTGGGTTTGCTGGATTGCCCCCAAAAAAAAACAGAGAGAGGTTTTCAAAAGTCATCTGCACCACTTTGATATATTTCATATCTGGTTGGTGGTTTGGAACGTTTTTTTGTTTTCCCATATATTGGGAATAATCATCCCAACTGACTAATATTTTTCAGAGGGGTTGAAACCACCAACCAGATATGTATTCATATGTCATATGTGTAGCTGTGTCTCTTGGCAGCTGCCCTCAGCCCAGCCTCCCTTTGCTATCAGGAGTCGCAGGGCCTTCCTGTGGTTCTCTTGGTTGGCGATGTGGCCATTGGCCAAAAGTTGCTGAAAGCCCTGGGAGTGCCCAGCTCGACGGAGTCAAAGGACACAGCCTTGGGAGTCATCAAGAACAAGTACTATTCGGCTCGCGTGCAGCCCCTTGGTCGTCCAAAGATGGCCGGTGTTATTGGGAATCAACGGCAATGCTCGCCATTTCCTTGAAGGTACACAAATGGTTGAGTGTTGATGTTGATCCAGAAAACACTGTACTAATCAATGGCCAACCGAAGCTCGAAGACCCTTCTTTCAGAACCAACGGGCCAAATCTTGTAGATCAAAGATGATCAAACCACTCTGAGTCTAATCACCAGCTTCTTCCCAAAAATCAGGCCTTCCCAAACTCCTGGTGCCCATATCCATCCAGACTTGGTTGAAGCAAAGCATCAAGGAACCAGCAACCCCTATAATATATTTGTTTGGGATGTAAAATGATGTAAAGAACATCCAAGACAACCAAAAAAAACATAGTTTCCTGATGTTTCCTGTAGACTCTGTAGGCTTTCCCCTTTTTTATCCCATCAAAAAGCTGTTTCCTGGCGCCAGGTACCGCTTGGTGGCCACCAGCGCTGCCACGGCGGAAGAGCTCGAAACAGCAGAGGCGCTGGTGCTGCTTTGGGACCGGCAGAAAGAGCAGCTGAAGCAGCTGCAGGCGTTGTTTCCAGCGGAAACTTTGGAGCCTTGCTATGCAAGGCATGGAGGATTCGTTGATGTTGATGGTGATTTGTTGATGTTGATAGATTTGTGATGTGTGGTGATGTTGACGGATTTATCTTTTGGGTGGGGATTTTGAAGATGTGGTTGTTGATGAAATTGTGTGGATGTTTACTCTGTTGTTGATGGATTTTGTTGGGTGTTTGGTCGGTCTTCATTAGATCTTGGAATGATCTTTGTGGTTTTGATGATTTTTGAATATACAGATGTGTCAAGATGATTTAATCGTTGAAGATAGGGGGAACCCAGCGATTTTTCAAGGAAGTGGAGGACAAGTGTGACCCAAGTGAAAACGGATCACCAGCCACATAGTTAGAATCCAGACTGAGCAATCGAAATGATACCAGCAGGAATTTGAAGATGGGTGGGGATCGCTTCATTTTCATTCATTTTCGATATTTGCGATATTTAGATCAAGTGCTTATCCCTCCAAGGGGCATTTTTATGGATTTTCATAGTAGTTTCATTTGGGTTGGTTTAAAAATAAGGTACCCAAAACATGCAGTGGTTTGAAACTGAAACCCGCATTTTCCATAATTTTCCCATTTCGAATATTGTTGAAATGCCATTAATTGCTACTAATTGGTGCAAAATTGGCGGTATCTCCAACTTTCAGACTCAGCGCCAAGCCCTCAGCTGAGGACGACGGGCCAGACCGTGTGCAGATCTGCCTGGCTGTCGATGCTGGCGAGGGAGTTGAAGATGCAGATGCTTGGATGCTCTTGGTTCACTATGGTAACTGCATGTGTATAAACATATGTAGACATATGATGCTGTCATATGCATTGCATGGGTTAATAATAGACATAGATAATATATATATATAACATTATACTGTATGCCATATAGACCCATATAGTAGATGAAATGCAGCACAATGGAGCGCAATGCAATTGGCAATTGAATGTACGTGTATATATATATATATGTGTGTGTGTGTAGATATATATATATATATACAGCATATAATTATATATATATGTGTGTGTGCAATTCAACGTAACCGAATGAGGTTTGAACCCCCGGAATAGAGTTTCAGTCACCAAAACAGGGCGTCTAACTGACAGGGCATGGGCGTGTCAACAGAATTTTGAAGGAAAAATTACGACGACTTCACTGGCTGACCACAATCCACTCGCAAATGGAAGCACCTCAAAAAATGATTCGCAAGTTTTGCAGCTCGATATAAATCTGAGACCGCCCACACCCCTAGATTCACTTGTTTGGGGGTATTTGGCTTTCTTCACGTAGATCTTCAAACGGACCTTTGCTTTGGGCACCATCTCTTCCCTGGTGCCAGCCCACCCCAATCTACTGAGGCACGAGAATGGTGCATCGACCAGGGTTTCGAATATCTGAGTCACTTGGCGGCTCTTGGCCAAGACATTTGGGACTACCAGGAACTGCTGCAATTCTTCAAAAAGCGGATGGGTAGGAGAGTGGCCTTCTGAGTATTGAATGTTGATCCATACTCGTGGCCCATGACCAAAAACGATGAAAGGATGTGTTGGTACTTCTTTTTTTCCGTGCACTTAGTGCAATGATTTCCAGGCGATAAACATGTGAATGGTGAATGGTCGGGTTTTTTGGCCTATGAAACTCATCTGTTGATAGGATTGGTCCATGTTGGTCCCACTGCTGTGGTGCAAAACTGGGGTTGGAACCAGGTTGTACCCTTAGCGGCACCGACCTGGAGATGTTGGAGCAAAGATGCCAACAACCTGCTGCAAGCCGACGAACAGGCGGAGTGGTTGCCCGGTTGCCCTGAAGTCAGAGGTTCAACCACCTGCGAAAGATGAGCCAATCAAATTCGATTCATTTTCCTGAAAGATCTGAAAGGTTGCCGAAAGCAGTGAAACTCACATTCAAAAAAATATGTCCAGAAAAGTGTTAGTTTGGACTTGGACTCTCAAGAAGAACCAGTTTCCCCGCATGTTCTACTAGGAAGCCCTTCTAATTGAGGCCTAACGGGTTTGTGGGGGTGCCATTTGTGTTGAAACGCTTCCGTGTGCGGGCGCTCCTGTGTGTAAAAGCTTCATCCGGTGTAAAAAATCTCGGCGCGCAGGCGTCTCTTCCTGGCATCGTGGCAGGGCCACACAGAATATGACCCGGTTGTTTCATGTTGTTTCTGACAGCACCATTTTCTTCCAAGCCCTGTCTTCCTTGTAGCTACGTGTGGCAGGCTTGCTCGATGAGGACTCGGAGAACTCAGTGCTTCGGCTAATGGAGGCTGGGAGCCTCCGCAGCACTGCTGGCAGCACTGCTGGCTTCTTCCAAGCGAGATGAAGATTTATGAAGAGTTTCGGAAAATAAAAAACTTCAAACTTGCAGACAAAATAGAATCATAGAACATTTGCTGTAGCAGCAGGGAGGGTGAACCTTGGGACATCCTGTCACCAAAAATCCCGTCAGGCCCTTGAGTGCCACAGTTCCTGGCCGGGCATGCAGCCCATCGCTTCGAGCGCAGAGAAGCCGCCAGCGGAGAGCCAGCAACCCATGGCTGAAGAGGATGCCAAGAGGAATGGCTACACCGCCCTAGCAGATGCAACTGAAGCACCCAAGGCAAACGTTGCGGTCGTGTGGGGGTCTGTTGGTGTTCCATGTGTCAAAAGTGGATGCGGCTATGGTTTGAGTATGCTCATAGGTTAATTTGATGGCAATGATGGCACTGCTTTGTTGGCTGCACAAGCTGTCCCAGCACTGCAGGGCAAACCAGCAGACAGCAAAGAGCCGGTACAGATAGAGAAGGTCCATGATCGGATCCAGGCCTGCCATACAGGGCCTGACACACCAGTGGGGCGATGTGGGGCGATGTTTTTGGTGATTTGAAGATATTTGAGGCAGTTCAGTGCGCAATGCCATGTCCAAGTCATGTCAGTTTCCCCCCATTGTTTCCCCCATGTGGTTGTTTTCTAACATGTGACGAGTTTCAGGATGATGACTTTGCAGAAGCCGACGAGTTTGAGAAGTTTGCGCGGGAGATGAAGGACTTGGAGAGTAGGGATCAGACCCACATTGACTGGTACTGCTAGTGCGAGATTGTGATTTGATGAAATCTAATTAACTGGATCATAAAAAGAAATGGAATATGTTTTAATAGGTAATTACTATATTAGATATTCATAGTTGTGCAAAATGTTTATTAGCTTCAATTTCACTGAAAGATCGCCAATTTCACTGAAAACATTCGCCCTTCAGAATCGAATCCTTGCAGATCTCCAGGAGATCCGTGAGATGCGCGACCACCAAAGTCGCAAGGACCGGGCTTGCGACCTGGCCCTACGCCTTGCGGCCTCACTGGGCGTAGATTCCGACTCAGATTGAGCGGAGCAAAACGGGCGGCCGCCGGTTCTTGGGAGGACTGCATGGGGAACTCATAGGGATTTCAGATGATTTGAGCATGAAATCATGGAGAAACTCCTGGGGAAAAATGATGATCAAGCATCAGCTATCATCAACTAATAGATTTAAAAAAGCATGAAACTCCAAGGACTCCTTTAAGAATGTTGGGGTTTATGGTCAGTGAAACAACAACTGCCATTATAGTAATAGGGGCTCTTTAGCCAGAGATACTTGGAGATGGCCAACGGTGTCTTTGAGTTTGCCCGAAAATTGATGAAAAGGATGACTGCAGATGAGGGTAGATATTATATAGGGGAAAAGTACATCTCTACTACTATCTTGATGGTGATCCAATTGAGCCACGTCCAAAACCTCCTTGTTAATTTTGTGTAAGAAGGTGGCACTAAGGACCTCGTGTAAGCAGAACCCTGGAAAGCATCAGCGTAAGCTAAAACTGCGGGCGTGTAATTTTTGCGCGTAAGCTTTCAGAATAAGCATTCCCTTAGCGCCTTCAGAAGAACAAGACCTTGTGTACACAGCTCACTTGTTTGTGTGTGCGTGAATGATGGCTGGAAATGAGTGGGGAACTGACCACAAAAGGCGCGGAAAGGAAGAGTTGAGGTGATGGTCAAGTGGACGGCCTGACCATTTGTTCATCACTCAGGGAAATTGCGTGAGTCTCAATGCATGGCAAATTGGTAAGGAAGAGTTTCACGTGTTTCACCTTCAACCCCTTGCTTTCTTGCTTCACAGCTTCGGATTGAAACAAAATGGTTGATATCGGGGATCAAAGTTCAGGTAACCTCGGCGGTTCCATCCAGGTGCTACAGAGTCAAGAAGAGCTGGTGAATTTGGATCGGCAGAAGAACGGGCTTCGGGAGGCACACCACTGGTGCATGGTAAACTTTTGAGGAGAACCTGGGATAGCCGTGGGAAGTCTTTTTTCGCTGGGTGCCGGTGGTCAAGCCTGGCAGTGAGAAATCCCCTAGGTATTACATAGATATTATATTATTTATATATATTTATGTATATGTATGTATATATATTTATATATATAGAGGTAGATAGATATTATAGTAGCATGGCAATGATGCAGCATTTGGCTCTGTCCGTGCAACAATCAGCATGGCTCCTCTCCTCGGACCTGAACAACAGCATGGCCAGAATTGGTACGCCAGATGGGATCCTTGCTACAATGCGCCTGTGACCTATTGCTGTGGCCTGCTATGTGTAGTGGTCCCTGCACCTTGCTGAGTTTGAGGGGGGCTCTGTTTTTTCTGACACGATCTGGTGTGAGAATTTCCAAGTTCACCAAAGACGCACTCATGTTCATCATCATCTTCATCACCATCATCAATCCAATTTCTCAGGGAATTATCAAGTCACAGATAGCCTCTGGTAAACAGCCACATAACTATGGAAAGATCCACCATGCTATTAATGGGTAAATCCACTATTTCGACTGGGCCATTTTCAATAGCTATTTTGACATAACCAGAGGGTAGCCATGATAGCCCTCTCAAGCCACCAAGGCAATCCCAGCCTACTTCTACTGGGATCAGCTGTCCACCTTTTGGGACGAGACGTCAGTGTCTTGCTCGCACCTGCCACCTGCCACGCCCATTGGGAACCCAAGAGACCTCCGGGGTGGATGGGGATGGGGATGGTGGGACTGCCACAAATGTCTGAAAAATGTCGGTCTAACTGTCCCTGAGTTGAAGATGCAGCATGATGGCATCTACTATTTTAATAGTTTTAATATTCACCATGATCCGATAGTTGGATCAGGATGGATCAGGGACTCTGAACCTGACTAGATTTCCATGGCCAGCTTTTGAACAGTCGTTGAACACTCGTGGACTCGCCACATCGAACCACTGGAGGTGTGGTTTTGGCTCGCCGTGGTGGCCGGTGTGCTGGTTCTGCTGTTAGGTCTCTCCAATGTGCGCGCAGCCCATTCCCAGGCGCGGCGCTAAGCCTTCGGATCATTCACAGTGGTTGAGTTTTGGTCACTTGGCCCAGGGATTTTAGATTCCATCCCATGAAGTCACCATACCTATAATATCCTTTTATCCAACTGATCCTGATTATGCAGACATTCGACCCATGAAATGGATGAACATCTAATAAGGGATGCACGTGGATAAACAAGCAAAATAATGATCAGTCGGTTCCAGCTTGGTTTCAGATTAATATTGGCTGGGGGCTGTGCCAGCTTGGGAGGCTCTGAGACGCCGCATGCGCATGGGCAAATGGCCGGTCGCTGAGCCTGCAAGCCTTTGGGAGATCCAGCGGCTGCTGCAGTCCGACAATCCTCCCAACGCGGTGCCAGGGCCATGATGGGCCACGGGGATGCGGGGGGGAGGAAAGGTGGACCCCCATGATTGGATATGAGCTACAATACTGATAGGTTGGTAATATACGGTATACGGATGTATACGGTAATATGTAATGACATGTAATAACATGTCATGCCCTAATGATCCATCATCATACCCCTCATACCCCATGACAGGCTCATGTGTTTGACCCCATTAAATCGACGAAGACATGTGAGGACAATGCTGGCCTCACGCCACCGCATTGTATCGAAAAATTATGCTTTCCCCATGTGTTTCGTGTTCGTTTTTGGATGGATTTGAAGTACCTTGGCTCCAATTTTATAGTATGTTTGGCTGCTACTTGAGAGAATCCAACGGAGAGACATTGGCAGATCCACAAGCATGTAGTTTGTCCTTCAGTCTTGTTGGTCTCCCCTATTCTCCCTGCACTATTTCTTGCTTCCATCCCCCTTTTCTCAATCATTTCAAGGTACATCAACCTACCTACGTCCCAACCAAGCCACTGCAGCCCGAAGATCTTTGAACACTTATTCTATCCCATATCCAGTTCGGTTTTAACCCCCAATTGTTCAGACTTGTTGGATCCCTGGTGAGTCGAAAATTGAAACTAAGGGATATCACCAAAAAAAAATGGGGAAGTGATTGACGCGGCTTGCAACGGAGCTCACTGGCTGACACATAGTTTCTGGGGGCTGGGCCACTGGCTTGCCTTCAATCTATGACTGAACTCTGGGAGAGGCCGTAGAGAGATGATCGATCTCGTGAGAATTTGGGCCTATTTTCAGATCAATTGTGAATCCTAGCCAGGTTGGTGAAGGCTGTGTCTATCACTTAAGCGGCCAATTGGCTCCTGCGAACCAGAGCTACATTGCGCTGGGCGCCTATTGGAGCGGCGTGGTGGAGTGGACCGAGGACACCGTGCGTGTGAGATCTGGGACGTTGTGGGGTGACTTGGCGCCAGGTAAAGCCACTGGGCTTGGCGTGGAATAATCCTTGATCATCTTGATGCTCGCGATTTTGGATAGGATATACTACTTGAACATCTGGAACTGACTGACTGGCTGCTAAGCTGGTTGCTCCTACCTACCCACAAAAAGCAATAATAAAAGGCAGAGATAGAGAGAGGCATTGGGCCAATGGCTCGCCTTTAGCCCTTCGCTACACTCTTGAAGATGGCGATGGAGAGAGAGAGAGAGAGAGAGAAGAGAGAAGAGAGAGAGAGAGAGATGTGAGTGTGTGTTTACATATGTACATATATCATATATATATATACATGTTTATATGTATATATGTATATGTATATATATATATGTTTATATGTTTATATGTATATATGTATATATGTGGGAACATGTGGGCGCATGTTGGCTGATTCTTTGCAAACGCTTTAGCTACCTCATTTAGTGTCAACTCGAATGTTCCCAACATTGCCTGTGCCCCAAACAAAGAGGGCCTCCCATTTCATAGTCCATTTTGGAAAAAAGTCACTACTGTATGGCATGCTTAATTTGTCGCGTGGGAGCAGCACTCTGAGGTGAACTGATTGAGAAGCTGTGGGACGCTTGGCAGCGGCCCATCAACTCACTCAAGCGGCACAATTTCAGCGATTTCACCATGGCCAAGGGGATAAAACGATTGGTGTAGGATGCCCTTGGTGAAAAACTACATGTCTTGTTGCGAGGATCAAATGATGTCAAATGGGTCAATCAAAAGATTGTTTTATCCTCGTGTTGCTACAGCATCAGGTTTTCTGTGTTGGCATTGCCATTTGGGTATCTCCCATGGCAATGAAAGAAGCATTTCTACAGCCTATTGAAAAATGTTGATTTTCCAATGCCTGATTTGATGGTGTATCTTTTTGCTGATCATTGGCTGTATTCTGTGATAATTCGCATCGCTTGTTGAATTGTGTCCCCATATGTTTTCCTGATAGGATTCCCTGGATTAATAGGATGAGTTTGCTGATGACATGATTGCCATCATTTGTTAATGATGTACCCCATCTATTTCCTGAGATATGATTCAGAAATTGAGCTCCGTTTCATGTCAGGAACAACAATATAGATATTCCCATGATATGTTCCATCATTTCCTATCATATTCCTTACATGTTACCCACATTTTCCCATATGTTTCCCATCATTTCCTGTGACAAGGAGAAGCACCGCGCGCCAGTGGACCGCCCCGCCTACGACGGCATCACCTTAGGCGCCTCCGTGCGGGTGGCGGCGCACGGCTGGACGCAGGATGGCCGCGCGGATGGAAGTGGAGGGATGAAGGGGGTTTTAGATGCAAAAGTTACCATCTTGTTATTTAACATAGCCATGGAAAATCACTATTTTTAATAGGTAAACCATCTATAAATGGGCCATTTTCCATGGCTATGTTAAATAACCAGATGGTATTTGACTATGTATATATATATATCTGGGTAAATTTCATCACGACCTCACTGTGACCGAACCCTGGAATCATGGTTAGTAAGGAAATCATCCCCAAATGGCCTTAATTCAGGTTAGTAAATTATTATAATTTGCCCAGATATATATATATATATGTGTGTGTGTATATATCATTTAACATTCATATAAACACTCATAGTTGCGAACACTTGGAATTGGACTTACGATTTTTAGCGCTTGCTGTGACACTTCTAGAGGGCAAATAGGCGGAACGGCGGAACTCCATGGGATGTCCACGCAACACCAGACAAAACTATGTATAGAAAACCACATGTAGTATGGTTTGAAGTTATTGACCCCCCAAATGCAATTGGGACCCTACTTCTGAGCCATACCATGCCATACCCAATCAAAGATATTGCAAAACAATATAGCCTCCAGATGCCATTCTTCAACAGTTTTCTGCAACAGTTTGCAATTTGGTTCACTGTTTGGTTCAAGTCCTGACCGTTTGTCAGGGTGGACATAGGGGAAGCGTAAGATGAGAAAACGCCGCATGTTCACGTTCTGGTCTCAGCATGGTTCTTTGGATGATTACTGGTTGGTCATTTCGAAATTCTTTTGTTGCCCATCCCTAGTTTAGAAGATAATCCCTTAACGGACTGGTACAGTATGTTTTACGAAGGCGCACTCCCCGGTCAGAAAAAGTAAGTTGAACAAGATGATACATATGATGCAACACCCTTCTCAGCACTTTACATTCCACATGGGTGCCAGATTTGAAAATCCCTGCAGCTTTTGAGGCTTTGCATACTTGCACGATATCCATATAGTTAAGCCCAAAGCACCTACATCATAAGACTTCGAGTCCGTTACGGTGAAAAAGAACAAAAACGAAGGTGCAAGTCCAACCAGCATTGAAGGATGCTGTTTTTCAACCAGCAACGTGAATCCGACCAAAGGTTGGTTCATTGAGTATGTCGTGGTCCTTCAAGCCGTTGAGCGTGGCTCTGGGAAGGTCGCAGAAGCTCGACGAGGGGACAGTAGCTTGACAGGCATGGGCGGCCATCTCAGTTTCTGTAGCCATGGATGCAACCTTTTAACAAGCAACCTGGACAAAAAATCCGTCGGATTAGCCGAGGCAATTTCTGGACCTTGGCCTTTGATGACAAATGGGTCATCACAGAGGTCTGGAGAGATATCAGCCATGTGCTTTTGTGGGTCGATTTGAAATTTTATATATATTAATATATATATATATATATAATCATGTTTAATTGTCATTAGGACGGGTGAAAGTGGCCCAAAAAAACTGAATGGTCGGGCTGTCAGATACGGATGGAATCAGCCGAATGAATATGATTATCATCGGAGGAGAGCCAGCCACAGCAGATATGCAAATTGATAGCATCTCATTGGTACAGAAACAAAAACCAAAAAAAAACGTTGCAGATACTTGGATGTTAATACTTTCAGAACACTCTAGTTGCTAATTGTTGCTAATTTCAGGTTTACTCTCCTCAGTTTTCTTAAGGACCCCAAGTGACTTTCAGAAAAATTAGACCCCAGGTGGTTGGGTGGCCCCACCAGCCCAACCACCAGAAAAAAATGCACTCCGCGGCGAGGTGGAGCTGAAGACACAAGCAAACCGACTAGTGAAGATCGAGATGAAGTCGCAACCATTGAGCCCAGCGACCACCATGTATGACCCTTGTGCTTGTTCCAGGTGGATACCTCAACAGCGGAGAAATTCATTGGAAAATATGGGACACCTGGGGATAGACTGGTCCACTGGTTGATGATAAGACCCTAAGCGTAGCTAGTCCCAGTACCGTGAATTGCCCCAGGTCCCCAGGTGAATTAGCATGGAAACCATCAATGGGAGATGGAAAGGAAACCATTCCCAGGCATTCCCAGGGATGATCAAATTATCATAGATTATCAGCATGCCTCCAAGTTGGTCTATCATGGTCTGCCACCAACATTGGATGGTTTTGATCATCAAGAATGGTCAATGTTCATACAGTAAGTTGTCTTGTGTTATTTTGTCCCAAGCCTCAGGCATACGCAAATGATGGTTTGTGTTTCAGCAGTTAGTTCACCACACCATGAGTTGCCAAGTTTTCAACACCCAGGATGAACCCACCCTACCAGTAGCAGGGATGCCGCAAGCTTGGGGCTGAGCCATTTGCATATGTTGTTTGGGCTTCACTTCAACCTATTTTTGTTTATCCTCACTGTTGCCACCCCCACGTAGAATTGAAGGCGACATGTCCGACATGTGCAGGAAATCCATGGAACCCCCAAGACTACCCTAGAAAACCAAACATGTAAAAGAACACGGGTTTCCAACCCATTTGTTGGATCTATGAATGCGCCATTTTCTTGAACCAATGTTCCTTGAAAGTTCATCGCCCAAGCCCGGGATGAGGACATCACCAGCTACATCGAGGCGGAAGGCCTTCAAAACTGGCGCTCCAGCGCCTTGGCCACGATGCACATCGAACCCGGTAAAGTGGAGCGGAAGTATGTGACCTTTGATCCAGTCACTTGGTGATCGCAGCGGACTCCCATAGGTCGCTTGGGGTTCAATCCAAGCCCCAACTTGCGCATGCTGTGCAGATACGCTTAGGGTCCTAACCCAGGAGTGGGACATCCGCCATGTTTGCATAGCTCTGGAATTTCCCACTACTCTTTGAATTATATACCTGCCGAAGAGAGGAATGGCAGGGCGCATCAGGGCGCCAATTTCTTCATGTCCACGGAGCTGAACCAGACAAGCTCCTGTCTTGGGGTTCCAAGTTCTCTCAGCTCCAGCACCGGAATCGTGCAGGTTGCAGACGAAGACCAGATGGACCAGACCTGTTTAGGGTACCGTCTACGAGCCTTGTTTGATGTTTTCCGGTGCTGCACGTTACTTTTTCGCAGTTCCTGTTTGGAAGCTACTGTAATTTGGCCACAACGTATCAGAAGGGCACAAAGTGGAGCAGTATCAACAATATATAGTCGTGATGGAGAGTGGATTCATACTGAGTTCAATGGAATCCGAATATCCCCACCATATCATATCATATCATATGCCAGGGAGCCCAATTACCCCCAAATTATCCCCAATGAAGGGAGATGATTTGCAGCTGCCCAACATTGATGTTTCACCACTGTGTGGTACTGTGTGCAATGGCTACCCTTAGGATTTCTTGGCTTTGGCGTGAGTGGCATTGACAGCTTGTCGGACGTCATGACATCCATTCGCACCTCATGGATCCTGGAAGTGAATGGCTGGAATCTCTCAGGTGGGCCCTGTCAAGCCATGCACCCTGCATCACCATGGCCATGTCATGGGAAAAATGGACACCCTGCAGGCAACATCGACATCGAACTGCTTGCAACTTTGGCAGTGAACACTGCAGAGTCAGGCATGATTTAGTGAAATTTAATGCTGCGCAGCCTGAGCCTGATAGTATGTTGAACTAGGTTTGGGACCAGAAACGTTCTTATGATATACTAACATTCTACTAGGTGACCATCTTGCCATTTCGCTGGTGCTTCCGAAAGGTTTCCACTGTATGTTTTCCATATCTTTCCCATCCAACCAAGGTAGTGGGCAATTTCGACTGGGAAGAAGTCGCGTTGATTCTGTCGGAGTTCCACCGCAGCGTCACTGGGTCTCTGAAGTCGTTTGAAAGGTCAGTTGTAGTCAGGTCACCAGACATTATTCATCACAGTCAGCTTAGTATAAGATAGTCTGTATTTGCATATCATGTATCTCTGTATGTGCATATATATATATATATATATATCATATTTATATGTATATCATATCATCTGATATAATATCTAATCTATCTATCTATTGTTCTTTTTTCTTTCCACTATACTCTGTTCTATTATCTTTGAATTCTTTTCTATTCTATTCTAATTATGTTCTGTTCTATTCTATTCTATCTATTTATGTATTGATATTTTCACATTTACATATCATATGCCTTGTATATGTATGATATGTTAATACCACATATATCCACATATGATCCCCATGTTATCCCATCCCAACCGACCATCGATGCTCCGCTCCCATCAGCTCAGGTGAGTGTTCGTACCGACCTTCGTGAACGGACGCGTGATGGCATCACAGTGACGGGCTTCGATGCGGTCATTAACCCAAAGGATCTGCCAGCGCCTTGGCAGATGATCTGGGCAAAGCCATGAAAAAGCCAGATCATGTATTTTTTGGTGGGTTTATGTAATGTACATTTACGGCCGGGACGGGTTTGCTGCCCGGCGAAGTGGATTTTTACTGCGCAGGGCCAGTGTTTTTTGCATGTTGGTATGTCGGTGAAATGGCAACTTGGCTGATGAGACTTGTTTCCAAAGCGCAGAACCCTAGAGTCCTGGAGATGGCGATGGAGAGAGAGAGACCCTAAACACTAAATCCTAAACTCTAAAACCTAAATCTCACATGACACCCTAACTAAGCCTTGAAAGTAAAATCTTATTGAAACCATGGTAAAACCTCCGAAAACCAAAAGAAATCCTAAACAAACCGTAAGCAAACCCTAAAGAGCTGGTCCCACGATAAACCTTTGGGCGGCACCCCCGGTCTGCGGGTACACTGACGTCATAAATTTTTCCAAAGGTAAATGTGCCATGCCGTGCATGTTTTAGCATATGGAAAATGGAACCGTTTGAGGTTGAATTATGAGAAGACTACCTGCCAATCGAAGGGGGTGATAGCGAGCATAGTGAGCAGGTTCACCATTAAAGTGTACATATACCTCTATATATGATCCGGTCCCTGGTCCCGTAGCCCCCCCCTACACCCCCCAATGGTATGGTCCCCTACTTTCATTTCCATGGTATTTACAGCAGTTTGGATGCAAAACATCCTATTTCCATGGTATTTGCACCAGTTTGGATGGAGAACCTCATATTTCCATGGTATGTACAGCATTTTGGATGCAAAACCTCATATTTCCATACCAACATACCAACATACCTATATAGATACAGACCTACATACCTTCATACCTACATGCATACATACCTACGTACCTAGGTAGCTACATACCTAAATACCTGCAGACCTACATACCTACATACCTGCAGTCCTACATACCTACCAACTGCCTACATACATACCTACCTACCTACCTACATACCTACATACCTACCTACATACTTACATACATACTTTCATACCTACATACCCACATGCCTACATACATATAGACAGACAGGCATACATACATTACATCATTACATACTTGCATACACACAGTCATACATTCATTCATTCATTCAGTCAGTCAGTCAGTCAGTCATACATACATACTTACTTACATTTACATTACATCACATCACATCACATCAAATCTCATACATTACATTACATTACATTACATCACATTAGATTACATTACATTACATTACATACATTACATACATTGCTACATACATTAATACATACACGCATACATACATCCATCCATACCATACCATACCATACGATACGATACCATACCATACCATACCATGCCATACCATACCATACCATACATTACATACATTACATATACATTACATACATTACATACATACATTCATTTTACTCACATTACTACCTACAGGACCCACCCAACTCCCACATCCACAGGGGGGATGGGGGAACCATGACCATAGGGGGGGTCCCCGAACCTGGTAGATAATTACATTCATATATGCCATTGCATACTTGTTGCTACATGTCACGGGTGTCATATTGCAGAATTTTGAGTGCTATATAGTGTGAAAGAAGAAATCCCAAATGTATAAAATACATAGATGCACATATGCATATATCATATCACAATATTGGTATTTTGTGTGTAAAGGATTGCCGATGTACATAGATACATACCTAGCATTGCATCAATAAATTAGACGCCCAGCACCATTTTGCACTTCCCCACCCTTTGCACGCCACAATTAGGCTTGGTTCGACGTGCTCTACGAGAAGATCGGTGTGCGGAGTGGTGTCATCCATCCAGGGAAGCATATCCCAGCCACCGCCGGGAAGATTCAGCTGGGCAACTATGGCAAGTTCTGGGAGGAGTTGGTGGAGGGCCGGGTGGAGTACCTCCATGATGGCACACGACCCACCTCGCGTTTCTGGGTTGCTATTGCTGGGAGCGGGGGTCTAAGAACAAAAAGCTTGAAGTTGTTGAAGCATGGTAAGACCTTCACAACACCTGCACAATGTGTGGTTTGGATTAGGAGATTTTGCCAGCAACACAACATGTAACATGTGCGAACAACTACTATCATTCGCGGATCGGTGGGACGTTTGGCTGCCAGCAAAAAAGAAGACATGGCCGCTGCACCCAAGGAAAGGACCCACTACAATGGCGCTGAGAGAATAAATTCACGGCTGACCGCCGCTTCTGCTTTTTGCAGCTCAGGAAAAGACACGAAACGTTCTTACCTGCTTGGTGCAATTGGTATGAAACATGCATCAATTCACAAATTTAGTTCACCATGTGCTCTGTGAAGAACTTCTGCACCATGTTTTTTTGCAGCTTCTTTGTTTCACTGCATTGTCCTTGGGCCCAAAGGGCCCTTGAAGCATCGGAGTATAGTCGTACTGGGTTTGAAGTTTGAAGTCGGTTCTTGCTCATCGACGAGCCTCCTCTGAACCAGACACTGCCAAGAGCTGTGGGTCATTCCTGTGCTGCATTGAGGGTGTTATCACCATGAAGGTTAAGAAAACATTGAAGTTGTGTTGCAGTGATATGTTTGACAAACCCCTTGCATCCACTGGCAGTTTCCGGTCTTTTGCATGAGCCTTTCTGCGAATAAAAGCATCTCTGTGCGCGTGTGTGTGTGTGATGTGATAACTGAGTGTGTCTGTGCCCAGCTCTCTGCCTCACTGACTTCATCATCTTCGCCCGACATTGTTTTTGAATGACTCAAATCATCTCAAATCACTTGGGTATACTTGGGCTGTGTCCCAAGAACGATTTCAAGCCATTCAACCCACTACACCATCTCCAGGCTCTAGGAGCCTTTCGTCGGAACGAAGCGCCTGCAAGGTGCGTTGAGAAGGATCTTATGGTTGACCAATGCTCCAATGATTGACCAAAGAAAAGGGATTAGAAAATGATAGTTGGAGGATGTTTAAGGATGTTTATATAAGGCTCAAAATGTCATTGCTCAATATTGCTTAAGATTTTTGTTGAGCCGCCATATCTTGAAGTCTTCAGCTTGTCCGGTCACAAGCTCCAGGAATTCGCAGTGGGTGGCAACTTCAGGGCAGTTCTTGCGATTGCCGGGCAAAACTGCCAGGCTTGCCGAGTTGAGTCGAACCGGATGAAAGGAATGGCTGGTTTTCTGCAGTGATTGGGTCCAGCAAAGCTTGGTGCAATCAATTTGGAATGATGTTGAAGTTGGTCATGTGAAGAGCTGGTCCAGGACATGGCTCACAGAACAACAAGAAGAGACGGACCGTCGCATCGCTGCTGGTCGACAACGGTTGAAGGCTCTTGTCGCTGCTGTGGGCGCTGATGGATGCTGATGCTACGGAGATGTTGAATAGCTCGTTTGGATACTGAGTCCTCCAAAAAGTAGTGAAGCGCCAACCAAACAGAAAATGTCTTCAGCTGAGGAGTTAGTGAGTGTTGTGATTGTTGATATTTCTCTCCCTCTAAGTCTCTCCCTCTAAGTCATCAATGAAAGACTATATATGACTGCGCGTCTTGCGAATGAATTGTTTCGGTTGCCCCTGCCAAGAGAATGCAACCTGGTACTGTAACTGGACAATGTCAAGCTGTATTGTTTCAATACACTATGCTGAGCATCAATCACATACACATATATACACATGATATACACCTGGGAAGCCCATTTGAAGCAGTTTCTGCGCTGTCACTGGGAGGCTCAAATGCAAGCACTGCTTGCTGAGCACCCCCAGGCCCCGGCTGGCGTGACCGACAGGTCACGACTGGTGATAAGACTCGACCAACGACAATGGCGTTTCAACTGCTTGGCGAATTCACTTGAGGAAGACATATTTGGGATGATTATTTGTGATTATCCCAGTAAGAGGTGGCTGTTTCAAAAGCTATTATATAATCTCCGGGTGCCATTAGTAAACCCCTCGCAATTGAGCACGCAGATCCCGGGAAAAAAAAACCTCCCCGTAGTTATATAAGTACGCCAACCGATTTTTGGGTTGTTTTTTTTTTCGTTTTTTTCTCCCCGTTTTTTTGTTCTTGTTTTTCCCCACATCTTTGTGTGGGGTCCCGTCCGCTCCACTCACCTTTGTCACACACCATCTCACTCACACAACTTTGTCACACACATCATCTTTCACACGCAACTTTGTCACCCACCATCTTTCTCCGACCATCTCACACACACAACTTTGTCACACACCATCTTTCCCACACCATCTCACTCACACAACTTTGTCACACACCATCTTTCACACGCAACTTTGTCACCCACCATCTTTCTCCGACCATCTCACACACACAACTTTGTCACACACCATCTTTCACACACCAT
>Ga0126342_10005824_pt1 | contig 21670 bp, 21 predicted proteins | sample Cyp1metagenome_FD_92528 | JGI IMG/M metagenome (GOLD analysis project Ga0126342, IMG submission 92528) | Coral microbial communities from Lord Howe Island, Old Settlement Bay, Australia - Cyphastrea 1 metagenome | ecosystem: Host-associated > Invertebrates > Cnidaria > Coral ... | reverse complement strand
TGGAGATTTCTGTAGCCCTTTTTGGCGTTCACGACTTGTGTTGTCCAAGACAACCCCTCTGGGCGAGGGCCCGTGGGATGGTGGAGCCAGCTGTGGCCATTTTTTCCCTGTCCTCACAGCAATCGCTGTTTGGCGTTTCAGGAGGTTCAATTTGTTTCTCCAGAGTTACTGGGAATCCTTCATGTTTCTTTCGGTTGGTCTCGAGTTGGGCGGAATTTAGTCACCAGATGCGATGTGCTATGTTTTTGCCAATTCCTCCGTCTCACTGTACACTCCACACTCCACACTGTACTCAAAGATCTGTGGGTGCAAGCTTTCTCCCTCTCAATGAAGCGTGTCTATCTCAACTGTTTTGGTCTGCAACACTTTAAACTTTAAACCCCTTTTAACCGCTTCACTTCAACCCCCATCTGTTCTTTCATTTTTCCAAAATTGCGTCGGATGAAGTGGTCAGCTGACATCCTGACCCGCAGAGTCGTACTCTTGCCCTGCTTTCCCATTCCACCCAATAAATATGTTCAAATACTAAAGTGAAGCAGCCCCATGCAGCCCCCTGAACCTATATTTTCCCCAAGGGTAAGGTGCTTCCTCAGCCCAGGGTTCCTTCTCGGCTGGTTTTTGTTTTTCTATTTTTTTGGGCGAACCTCGGAGATAGCATGCACCCCTTGAGAAAGCACGAAGTGTCCGCGACCTGTAAAAACCAATAAACATTGCAACGTTGCTTTCTCAATGGTACGTTGCCATCTCGGTTTTTTCCAAAAGAAACGGAAAAAGCGGAGAGAAAAAATAAATCAGGAAAACCATGTCTTGCGTAGCCCGTTGTCCCCAGCCAGCACATTAGCCCTGACTGAGCAAGTAGCCCCGGAGCAAGCACGATGCAGGATCCGCGCTTGCGTTTTTTCTCAGACACGGAGTCGTATTGTCAAGTCTTCCGAACTGTGCCTCCCTAAACTATTCTTCATTGTAAACAGTCAACATGGCTGGAAAATTTGCCCTGGTTTGAGAAAAATTGCCTCTCATCAAATTCAAAGTTCAAATCCTTAAGATAGTTACATTTATCCGGAAAACACGTTAAATTGAAAGAATGCGACTACAGCCATTTGATTTACATTCCCCACTCCACACTTCAAACTATACACTCCACACTTTAAACTCCACACTTTGCATTCCACACTTTCCACTCTACACTTTACACTCTACACTTTACATTCCACACACTACACTCCACACTTCACACTCCACACTCCACACTCTACAGTCACTCAGTCACTTTACACTTTGCACTACACTCCACACTCCACACTCCACACTTTACACTCCACACTCCACACTCTACACTCCACACTTTACAATTTACACTCCACACTTTACACTCCACACTCCACACTCTACACTCAACACTCCACACTCCCCACTCTACACGCCACACGCCACACTCCTTACTTTACACCCCACACTCCACACTCTGCACTCTGCACTTTCCACTCCACACTCCAGACTCCACACTTTACACTCCAAACTCTGCACTTTACACTGCAAACTTTACACTTTACACTGCAAACTTTACACTTTACACTCTACTCTCCACACTCCACACTCCACACTTTACGCTTTACACTTGTCACTCCACACTTTACACTCCATACTTTACACTCCAGACTCTACACTCCACCTTCTTCCAAGTTCCACAGCGTACGATGCACTGGTATGGTAACAGGGGAAAATGTACAAGACTGTTCAAATAAACTGTTTCAGAAAAGTGTTCTGCGCGACTGCATATCCATGTGTTTCGGCATCTGTACCATTAACATTAGTGTGAGCATTCGGGTACGTGGGCTGCATCTTGTTTCGTTGTGCAGGTGTCAATTCTTAGGGCATTTTGAGAAGTAGACAGTTGCTATGATTTAAGCAAACCCTGCATCATCTTCATGCAACCGGTAAAGTAATGATGGGGTAAAATCTCACCAAAATAATGTTGCCCAGGTTGTTCGTAGGGCCTCACTTTGGATGAGTAGGTTGTCAACTAGTTTTTGAGATGGTCAACGTCCAGTTTTTTACCATAGCACTACTTTTGTTGATTTTTCCATTGTTTATTTCATGTTGCATTCTTTGTTGCACATCCAACCCTTGCTCAGATTTTCCATGGGCCTCCATTGGAGGCTTGCTGGCTCACCATTTGTGAGACTATGTTGATTTGTGTGTGTAAACCGCTAGCTATCATGCAGTTGAGAATAAAACCATGAATTCGCTCAAGATCCAAGCAGGGGCCATTGGCTCCATTCATCAGTCCGTGGCCAACGAAGCTACTGATGTTTGGAGAGGATGTGCAGTCTGATCAACTGCACGTACCTGCAGATCAGCTTGAACTGTTGCCTTCTGTTTTGTTCGCTGTGCGTTGAAGCAACAACTTCATGCATCACCGATTTTGCCCTGACAGGACGTTTTCCTAGGTAACATTCAGGCGACGACTATTTCAATTTTCTAAAGTGTAAATCACTTACTCATTCAGAAGTGTGTTCGATTTGTACTTTCTATGCAAATTCAGCGCCAACGAAAACCATCAAAACGCATACCAAAACCATCGAACCTTACAAATTCCCTCAGAAAAGTGAATGATGTTTTTTTACATATAAACCAAACATTAGGAAAAAGAAGCCTTCTGCATTTAAGACTTGGCCTTCACACATTGGTTTCTGAAGCGGTATGATCATGATGACAAGCTTGAACACTGCATGCGCGTGCACCAGCATGCTGATGGGGGCGCAAGTCTTTTTTGGTGCGAGATATTGCCAAACTTGAGGTGGCAGTACAGGGCAGAAAGTTTGCCACTGGTTTTTGAAGATAGTCAACCAAAACGTTTATTTTTTGAATTTAGGTCCAGAAAGAGACAGAAAAAATATTACGGAGGCTTAGTTCAGAAATTCTGAGATTCGACCTTGCAGTAGTGGCCCTAAACTTTCAGATGTTCCCCTCGTTGTGATTCTGTGCCGGATCTCAGATTTTCCGCAGAGGACGTGTGGATGCACCTGGTCATGAAATTGTTCGCCGTGGCTTTGGTCTCGTGCGTCTCAATGTCTGACGCCTGGAAATGGGCCATCGCTTTCAGTCTGGGTATGGCGGTGCTAGTTGGGGCATGCCAGCCGTATATGTGGCCGCAGGTGGGGCTGACATTGCGACATATCTAATATTGTTTTCTGCAGAAACACCAGAAACGGATAAGAATGGATAACTTCCATTTTGACTACGCAATTTTTGGATACGTTTGGTAGTTTTCTAAGCCTCTTACTGCAGCCACAGCATTGGCGAAAGAGATTACTCAGCTTGTCAGGTGAGCCAACTACAGAGCCTGAGTTGCTTTTGTTTGGCCTTAGCATCTTTGGCTTTTGTCTACGACTGCGCTTGGTTGGCACGCATAGCTCTGCTGGCGCCAGTGCTACTTCTACTTTGGCAGGCGCCATGAGATAAAGCACCATATTGACATAAGAAGGATTCCGCTTATGATGTAATATGATAAACATTGATAGGCTATGATAGCATGATGGTGAGATTGATGGTGAGTATTTGCTCAACTCAGTTGCTGAAACAGACTTTTGATGATGTCGTCGGACCATAGTTCCACCCCCTGATGTTTATCGTTTTGTCTGTCCAGTATAGTACTAGCGCAGGTTTTTATCAAGATTTATACAAGTTTATGAAGCAGGGGGTGCTAATTTCAATCCCATGCCCCATTCATATTAAACATCCCCTAAATGGTGCTACATGATTTCATCCCCTACATCTGCCATGGTTTCTGGCGTTTTTGAAGTGGGGGACGGCATTGTTCCAGTTTTGCAATCCCAATCATTCCAGTTTCCCCACCTAGAAATCATCAATAATCATCAATAATCATCAATATGATCAATATGATCAATATGATCAACGAACCTCAATTTATATTTCAACCAGATTTTGATGGTAACCCTCCATGCCACCAACAAATCCCAACAAAAATATTTAGACTGCCATAGATTCCCATAGATATTCCGCCTCCGCAATGCCCTCGTGCGATCCACTCAGATCCGGCAGTTCTGGTGCCAGGTGCTAAGCCCTGATTGCACAGAGGCCCTGGCTGAGAGGTTGTACCAGGACATCAAAAGAAAGGGGAGATTCGACACCTGAAAGGATCACAGATAATCAGACCATATTTGATTCATGATTTCGGATATATTATCTATATTTCTGGATGAGAATCAATACAGACAAGATATATAATCAGGTGACAATCAGACAAATATATTGATTACATACCCAATGATTCTAAATCCATATAAATTTAAATATAATCCACACAGTTGCGTTGCGGGTTTCTAGTTGATGCCATCCTCAATTTTCTGCTTCAGGAGCTGCAGTTGGAGCTTCCAAAGTTCCAGCGTGGAGAAGGCCATGAAGTCATCGTACAGCAGCTGCGCTTCGGCCGTGGCCGTGGCCGTGATGACCTGCGTGGCCGTGGCCGTTTGGAATGACACGGCTGAGACCAATAGTGTACAAAAACACCAAAAAGGTCCAAGAATTTTCTGCGCCAGCGAAAACTGATGAGATCAAATTCAAGATCTCTTAAAGGGGATCATTTTCACATGTGAATGGAAGATGTGAGTAATCGAGACATATCGAGACACGCTGTGGATTGGCCATTAGCTCTACATGTTAGACCGCGAAAGGAAAGGAACTCTGGTTGCGGTAGCAATACCGGGCAATACCATCCAGTCTTCCAACAAACACTGGGTTCAACAAACAAAATGACAGGGTAGATTTCAGGCCTGTCAACATCTCTCAACCATAGTCTATGGATATCTATGGATGTCTATGGAGTCAGCTTCAGGCTCGTTCCTCTTCGGTTGGATCAATCAGATTTCTGAGTACTTCTTGTTGGACGTTTTGTTGCAGCCTCAGGGCTCCTGACCAGTCGATGTTTTTTCATTCTTGTCCAGGGTATAGTCTGCAATCTCTTTGTTTCCAAATTTGTAGCAACGAGGAGATTCCCTTGATTGAAAACATGGTTTGCCAGCCTTGGTTTAAATTCACATTGTGCTGCATGCGCGGAAGGGTGGGCTGATGCACGCTTCGCAGCGGTTTCGTTTGAAGTTTTCTGCGATTGGGTTGTTTCCGTCTGCAATAGTTTATCCAGTTGCAGTGTTTGTTATTGGTGCGGAGTCAAGGCTGCCGATGACGGTTGATGATGGTGGTGATGATGATGATGATGATCCTCATCATGATGATGATGGCGACGATGACGATGACACTGACGATGACGATGACGATGGTGGTGATGATGGCGACGACGGCGATGACGATGATGGTGATGGTGATGATGATGATGATGATGATGATGACGATGACGATGACAATGACAATGACGGTGACGGTGACGGTGACGGTTGCGATGGTGGTGATGATGGTGATGGTGATGGTGATGATGATGATGATTAATGCTGAGGATGATGTTGATGATGATGATGATGATGATGATGATCCTCATCATGATGGCGATGGCGATGGCGATGACGATGACGATGACGATGACGATGATGATGATGATGATGATGATGATGAAGCTGGGGGTGGAGGGGAGTGGCGACTGATGGAGAAGAACTGGAACCAAAAGAAACGGGTGTCCACAACATGTGGACAACAAATGGCCAGATAGGATGGACAGGGCTACCCGGAATCACCGGGCACTGCGACGCGTCATTTGGATGGCGGATGATCATGGATGCTAAGGAATGACAAGGGACGAACTTGAACTGTGAATACCCTCCGGTAATCAAACACGGCAATGGAATATGGGACAATGTTCAAGTGCTATGTTTGATTACCGAATGGCAACTGTGATCAACCTATGAATTCCGGCGTAGTGTCACCAGCACCAGGCCGCCTGATGCTCATCGTTTTCTCCATTTCCAGGTCTCTGTGAAAATGGCGGATTGACCCTTTGACATACTAATGTTAGTGAGGACAATGATAGTTTTTTTCCAGAGAGCGTCTGGGTGAAGGGTTCTTCTAAAAGTCGAGGTCTGCTGTACATCTTCATATGTTTACATGTTCATCACATCTTCGCATCTTCACATCTTCATACCCTCACATCTGCACATCTGCACATCTTCACACCTTCACATCTTCTCATCTTCACATCACATCTTCTCATCTTCACATCTTCATATCCTCACATCTGCACATCTTCTCACCTTTACATCTTCTCATCTTCACATCACATCTTCTCATCTTCACATCTTCACATCTTCATATCCTCACATCTGCACATCTGCACATATTCACACCTTTACATAATCTCATCTTCACATCACATCTTCTAATCTTCACATCACATCTTCTCATCTTCACATCTTCATATCCTCACATCTGCACATCTGCACATCTTCACACCTTTACATAATTTCATCTTCACATCACATCTTCTCATCTTCACATCACATCTTCTCATCTTCTCATCTTCACATCTTCATATCCTCACATCTGCACATCTGCACATCTTCACACCTTTACATCTTCTCATCTTCACATCACATCTTCTCATCTTCACATCTTCACATCTTCATATCCTCACATCTGCACATCTGCACATCTTCACATCTTCACACCTTCACATCTTCTCATCTTCACATCTTCTCATCTTCACATCTTCTCATCTTCACATCTTCACATCCTCTCTCTCTCTCTCTTTTTAAGCCGGGATCGTCGGTATCGTTGCTGAAAATAAGATATGCCTTGACTCATCTCTACGTCCGGTTTCGAAGGGATCCCCACAACGGTTTTCTATCTTGTCAGGAACTCTCGTTTCACGCAAGATGCACCCGAGAGGGATCATAAAAGTAAGCCCGCTGAGAGTTTGCAAAGCTGGGCTGCGAAACGCATTGTTTGTCGAATAACCTTCCTGACTACACTTGTTCTGCACGTTTCTACTCCAAGGCTCAAAATCGATGCTGCAAGTGGTTTTCTGGACCAGGCCCTTTTCTGTCTGGGTATGAGTCACCATTTCAGAGCACCATTTCTTTTTGCATGCCCATTAATCTGGTAAACCCTATGTCATGAACCATCCCCAATAGAGGTGAAAAAAATTGGGTATACGTATACCCCTATGGGATGATTTTGTAGCACCCAGATGCTTCATGGGATTAGTTTGAAAATGTTTTAAACGCGGCTTTACCACATCTATCAGAAGTAAATTTTCTTAAGATTTCTTGGGATTTAGGTATCTTTGGTTTGTTGAGTTTAGTACACAACTTTCGTCCAGTGAAAGGTTAAGCGACGCCATGAGTTTTGTTTTTTCCGGACTGTAGACAACAATACCTGGATATTTTTGCTTGCAGGCATTTCTGCGGGAAAAAATCAAACTCGAACTATGGTGTTTTGGTGCTCCTACATTTTCCAATATGACTGGTTTGCTGTTGACCTTTTTTGACTGTTGTTTTGTTGAAATGAATGAATGAATGTGGGGGGTGCTGTCCCTCAGTCCATACAAAAGATTGTATAGGCAGCCTTCCATATTATGCGCTAGCTGTAATCCATTGTTGAATACGAAGGGCCATGATACTGTCCCTACTTTGTTAGTTTTGCTCTCTTCACTATCACTTTTCCACTTACAGTTCTACTGAAGATATCATTCCAACAGGGAGGACGAACGAATCAAGAAATGGTTGTGTGCCTTTGGAAACAATAATCATTTTTGGATATTTTTGGCATTTTGGGGCTGGCGTTGTGGTCCAAGGATGCAAAATACATCATCTCTTGTGACATCTTGTGACCTTCAACATGGCTTTGTCAGACCCCAGCCTCAACAGTCTCCATCTGGGGCGAAGTCTTTCAGCATTTTCCTGGAGGCCATGACTGCGTCCCTTCAGCGAGCAAAAAGACATGGCTTGCGATGTGGTTCTTCGGTGTGGTGGCGAAAACCTCTAAATCCTCTGGAAGTCACCATGCTGAAGCGCACAGCTGTGTTTTTGTTGGATGGTCAATGGTGGAGCAATTTCCAGCTGGGTGCTAATTAATTGCTAATCAAAATCATGACCTTGCTGAGCAGGACAAGTAAAGGGACATCTGCTCATGGGCTGACATGAGTTTTAAGGAGCGATGGCGGGAGTTAGAGATCTGAAGGGGATTCTAAAATATCATTTCCAAGAGAGAAACAGAGTCTCCATTTCCACACTCACATGATCCCAGACGTTCAAAAGAAATATGTTTTGCAGTGTGCAGAATTCCAACTTGTTGCGGCAGTAGAGGCTCGACATGAAGCTATTGATTGTGCCCCATGATTCAAAGCAGGAAAGTTGCATCAGATTCATTTCCTATGCCAGAACATCATGAATGTCACTACTGCAAGAAGAGGAAACACAAAAATGCATTGCAACAGAAACACTCGCAAAAGATGCACTGCGACCGTAGATCGAAGTTGCAGCATGTTTTGTGGAGTTAAATCTCGATTTCGAAGCTTCAGAATGCGCATTCCGCACGAAGTCTCATGTGCAATCTGCCATGAAATTGTCACGGCAGGGCCCTCAAAATCCAGCCAAATCCACGAAAAATCCCATGATTTTTCCAGCTCCACACTCAGGATCCGATCACACTGGACTGCTTCCACCACTTGTGCGTGAGAGCCGGCATGTTAAGAGTTAAGAGATGTTAAAAGGAAAATCTGTGGCAACAGCAACTGCAATAAAGAATACAAGGACTTGATAAGACAGAAGTGGTTTTCATGGTTTTTGATAAGCAAAAAGTTGATGTTTTTGATGAGGCTTTAAATGTTGTTCTTTGTTGTTCTTTGCATGTTGCCATGTGAAGCCAGTTGACCAGTAACGGGTCATTTCCCCGGTGATGTGGTGACGCGAGGCAGCTCACGTGGCGAACTTCGGGAATGGAGATCCTGTAGCATGTCCAATTTGCAAGGCATGTGTCTCAGTTGACTCATGTTGACTCATGTTGAGTCGTTTGAGATTAGGAAAACAGGATAAAACAGCTGAGATTTCCAGATTTCCAAAACCTGAAAAACCTTCCTAATCCAAAGCTGCCGTGTTTCTGGAATGTTTATCTTACTCCATTTTAGTCCTCACAGCTGAGTGATTGAGAACAGCTTTGACTTTTGTGATCGGATTTTCAACCTTTCGGCTGACGTTTGCCAACAGTGTCTGGCCTCCTTTGCCAAACACGAGGCATCGAGCCCAGTACCTGAGGGTGGCTTGAAAGTGGTAGGCAGCCCAGCCTGCCCAGCCTGCCCAGCCAGACATTCAGCCATTCAGCGACGTGACTTGTGACTCGACTGAAGAATCTCACGAGGATACCGTGAAAAAGATCGTTGTGGACTACTTCAAGCAACAACTGGCGGATGCCTCGGATGCCGAATTGATGCAGAAATTGATGCAGAATTGGATGGTCCAGAGATTCGATCGAAACATGGGATTCAGGCCTTGAAGGAACCAGATGAGGCACTTTGGGCTCTGCAAAAAACCTCAGCCATAGATGTAGCAGCCAGGTGGAAACCTGGGTGGAAACCTGGAAATTACCGGAGAAAATACTGTGAAAATCTATGGAAATCTTCCAGACTTGATGGCTAGTCAGCTAGTCAGCTCAGCATGTTCCCATCCAAAATGATACTAAATGACCTGCAGTTTCATCCTTTTTCTGGGAGTATACGACGTGTATTACTGTGTAATCTCCAATTTTTAGACACAGCCATATATGATATAATCCATGTATGCTATATATATATATGGTGTGCCATGGCTCCCATCAATATACCCCCAATCAATGTTAGCATTAATATACCAGCACCATGGATCCGTCATGGGATATGTACTAAATAGACGATTTGGTTTACATCTGTTTATTTCATTTTATTTCCAGTTGAGCCAAGGGATCGATCCAGGAGAGCGAACCACTGAGACCGATCCCTGTGACCTGTGCCTATTGCGAGGAGCGCACCTCGCGGCGCTGCGAGCGGCGCTGCATGGGTGATGTTTTTGGCCCAATCGATTTTCAGAATTTAGACGAGATGATGCATGACTTAAGGTATGTTAAGTAATTAAAATGGTGAATACTAAGTATTGAATACTATAAGTTTCATGGGCAATAGATGACAACAAGGAATACTGAATGAGTCTCACAGTCTTATCAACCATCCGGGGCTGCCACCCCCTACAGCTGGCTAGGAGCAGGAAGCCACCCGAAGATGTGTGGAATGCCACGGCCAGCCCCTTTGTGAAGAGTGTGCAACGTCCACTCACAGCAAAGGCTGGAGATGTGTGCTCAAGTTGGCACAGAGAGTGGATATGCTTCAAAAATGTTACGACAATGGGGATAAAATGTGATACCAACCATTAAAATTGGGATACCCTTTGGTAAATGGAATGGTTTTTGGGGGTCCCCGAATGGTTCGAAAAGTGAAATCGGAAAATGGTGGTAAAAACTGATTTCTATGTTTGTTTGAAAGCTACTATAGTAAATATGTATATGCATGTGTATATATATATATATACATACATGTTATATATAATATATATATATTATATATTATATAATATATATATAATATAATATATAGTATATATATAATATATATATATATATACACATAAGTTTATATAAGAGTAACTAGGACTTGTGTTTTGGGATGTCAGATTTAGACCCAATGCTTTTGATCGTGGATGGTCACTTTGATCATTGCGGAAGAGGCTACTTCCGGGAGCATACCTTCATGGGCGTGAGAGTCCCTTCCTCATGCTGGATCTGCTGAAAATTAATGGCTAAGAATCCTAAAGTGGAGGGAAAATTATGGCTATAAAGTGGGGGAAAACACATGAATCTGGCTGGTGGTTTGGAACATGTTTTATTTTTCCATGTATTGGGAATAACCATCCCAAGTGACGAACTCATATTTTTCAGAGGGGTAGGTCAACCACCAACCAGTGAATTTATGACCATTTGTTCATGTCAAAGATGATGATGCACCATGGTGTCCCTATCGCCCTGACTCTGATCAGGGTCCTACCAGTAACCTGTCCTGCACTGAGGACGATCTTCCGAAGAAAGACAAGGAGAAGGATGACTTCAGGCTCCAGAAAGGTGAAAATCATGTGAAATATGGAGGTTTCCTAAGTCATTGGGGTACCCACAGTTCTCATCCAATTTTTCATGGGACATTCCACTACCATCCAGCGTTTTTGGGGGTCTGAATCCAGTGGCGTCATCCTTTGGTCAGGATGGTTTGTCCAGAACATGGCGAAAAGCTGGTAGGGGCCCCCGTCATGGCCGTTGGACTTCGGAAATGGAGAAATTCAGAGGTTTTTTCAGCTCAACCCGTTTTTTTTCCAATGTTGGTGAATGTCACAGAATGTCCAGAAAAAAATGATCCAATTGTTGGTGAATTTGTGAGCTCAGGAGTTCTATTGTTGTGACTGTCGGACGCCAATCTGTCGAAGGCTTAGTATCTACAGAAGGCTGAATTCAAAACTGACCTGGGTCTGTCAATGTGCTACACCTCCCAAGATTGCCATTGAAAAATTGATTATGCGCCATGGAATTTCTCCATTTCAAGTTGGAATCAAGGCATCATATCACTCTGGGAATCCTCATGTTTTGCATCCCGACCATCACATTTTTGGACCTCCGGATGACCTCCATGTCCAGACATGGATTCTGAAGCGTGGCCCCCGACAGGTTCGCACTGCCTCATTGTGGGATGTCACCAGGGTCACGAACGCACCAAGATGGATGAAGCCATCTTGACTGGAAAGGAGCCCAGACAGTGATGCCTACTGTGATTTTTTTGGCGAAACAGTTGGGTGGGTTGGAAACCATCCCATTGTGATCCATTTTGATTTTGGGGGGATGGGATAGAAAATTGTGTGCTTCAGCTTGAAAAATCTCCCATCCAACATGGTGCTATGTTTGGTTGGTTTGGTTGAAACGTGTGGTTTTTTCGACTGGCTGAACAAATTGTTCAAATCCTCGCGTGATCACGAAGCTTCGAAACATCAGCAGACTAAGTGACTAAGCAGTGACTAAACCCCCAGGACTCTAAAACATTGGGGATTGGGCTCTGTACATCACACTGTTTGGGGGTCATCATGAGCAGCTGCTTAGTTGGTCAATGCTGGTCATTTTTTGGATGCGGATTCTGATGCAATTCCATCGGTCCACTTTCTTGTAGGAAATGCTACTTTTTTGTGTCGCCAGGCTCGACACTTTTGTCTCATGGGAATCCATGAGAATCCAAACAGAATGGGAAGATACAGAGAAAAATGGGGTTTCAATGGGTGTACCCCCAGTTCTCATCCATGTATTTGTAGGATTTTCCATGACATAAACCATCCAGCGATAAAGGGGTAGCCCGGTAGCCCCATGAAACCATTGGGATTTTCCCTCAGGACACGCTAGGAGCATGGGCTCAGAAGATGAATCAGTTGAAAGCGTCCACAAAGGCCAGCGGCCCGCGGCGCGCCGCTGTGAACGTGGGCGAAAACAGACAGGTTTCTGGTCCCAACATAGGCATTTAATATAGATATGGGTATGGGTCAATACCTATAGATACCATTTTTAGGGGGATGAACATCCATTTACCAGCTATTTTGATGTTCACCAGGGGGATAGGGTTTTGACCCATCCCCATATAGATGGGGATACTAAACTATAATCATGGGGAAAGATATGTTTGAATCATGATTTGTGAGGTTCGGCGAAATGATGGGGGTATGTTCCAGAATGGGCTCCGTTAAGTTCAACGATACTCATAGCATCGCAGGCCCTGCTTGAAGCCTTCCAAGCAGCTGATGAGGACCAACTCTTTGCCTGTTTTGGGATTCCCTGGACACATGGTAAACACACGGTAACCACACGGTAAACACACAGTAAACACTGGTCATCTGATTGAATAGCCCACAAAAATGCACAAGAAGTATAGTGGAACATGATAACATGCATCATAAACCATGAGATTTGGAGGTAGCTTAGATGTTTCATCATGTTTCAGAGAAGCCAAGATTCGTAACGGTGCTGAAATACCGCGCCTGCGCCCGCGTATCATGAAATCAATGAAATCAGGAGGCCATCAAGAATGGAGAAAATCAGCGGTCAACTGTGCGGAGCCCAGAAAGACGATTGGTAATCAAAAGCCATAGAAAAGTCCCCTATCAATGGAACTTTTAATGGAAATGTATATAAATTTATCTATAAATGGGAGGTTGTCCATTGCCACTTTTGAAGACTTTTGATTCATTTTTTGGAGGCTACTTCCAAAAAAAAGAGTCGCAGTTCAAATCCCGACAATGTCAGATACACAGCATGAAATGGGCTAGGTTGGATTCACCATGAGGGCTGGGCTACGTGCATAAAACCCACGAGTTGCTCCCCAACCATCTTCATCCTTATTATAAAATTTTGAATCCCATCTAATAAGATCATTTACAATAACCACAAGGATAGATAATCATAAGATTGTAGATTATATATATATATCATAATCATAAGATCACAATTAGCCTCTTCTAATTTAACGTAAAATTTAACATAGCTATGGAAAATCACCGTTCCGTAACTCATCGATTTTTTTTGTTTTGGCCTTGGCCTTCCACTGAGGTCAACTACGAGATGGACCATTTGAGGTTCGACCGCTTTTTGTTTTCGAAGGGCATGGAATGGCTTCAAAGTTTAACACCAAAAATGGAGAACAAGATAGAAGAAGTTGAATTCAGCTACAATATCTTACATTGAAAATTGTGATAATATTAGAATATATTAGAATCAACCGCCTAATTTCTATTTTAATTGGACGTATTTCGTATTCAGTTGCTATATTCCCATCTCTTACAATCATCTTGGACAATCATATCTGGTTGGTGGTTTGGAACCATGGAATTTTATGATTTTCCATTCAGTTGGGAATTTAATCATCCCAACTGACGAACTCCATCATTTTTCAGAGGGGTTGAAACATATATATATATTATATAAACATATATAAATCCCAACTGACTATCCATTTGTCCTGGGGTTTACATCCCAACTGAAGGGGTTTTTCAACCACCAAGCGCGCCGGGGCCAGGGAGATGATCGAAACGAAGCGGCGGCAACTCCTGCAGCAATCTGCCTTGGAGGAAAAGCAGAAACGCGTACAACTTCAGGCAACGCGCAGCAGAGAAACGGTGATTTCATGGAAGTTTAAGTGGAATGCCATGGGATATTTTTTTACATGTAAAAAAACAGCAATTATATGTATATATATATATATTATGTATGGACTAGACATCCACTAGGACTGGGGAATTGTTGAGCACTTTTTTGGGGGTTCCGGATCAGCAAGACCCCCTGGATTTCTGGAAAAAATGTTAGCCCCAAATGGCAATTGTAACGAGGAAACATGATGGATATGATGGTAATGGATTTGCGGATGCCATATTTTTAGACAAAATCGGATTAGGTTGATTTCTTTGAAAATGGATTTTTCAATAGTTTGGACAACTGCCCAACAAATATCATTTGATATTTAGTATGGATATTTTTCTGGATATTTCACAGGGAACATGGTGATCCATCAATATCAGCACATGGCTTTGGCTTAAAATCATTGACCCCCCAAAACTGAATTTGTGTAGCAATTGCCATTGCGGCAAAGCAGATTTTGCAAGTCCATTGTTGCCCTTTTTGGGGGCAAAAAAACTGGTACAAGCAAGAATTGCCGACAATCCCATGGTGCGCCGCATGGGGACAAACTCACATGGGAACAGGATGGTTGAAACTAAAAACAGACCCGGCTGTCTATTTTAGAGGACACAACAGCTCCAACTTCCAATCCACTGTGCCGATGTCAGTTGGATGTCGGTTTTACCCAGGAACTTCACCCAGTCTCCGGTCCTCCAGCGTTGTTTGAAACTCTGCGGAGGTTCAAATTCAACAGGCCCAAGCGGTCTTGAGTGAGATTGAATCCCTGATCAGCAGATCTGAGGCCTGCGATTGTTGGAACAATCCACCAAAATCCCGGAATGAGTGTGATGATCTTCCTAGTCTGAAATAGATATTAATATAAGCCATTATAAACCTCCATGTTTGATATAATATATATATAGTGATGTCCCAGCCATGTTTGAAGGCACCACTTGTGGTAGTCTGGTGAAGTAAATCACGCTGAAAGTGCACATCTTTTTTTGCCCGCGGGTGACTTTCTCGTATGGGTTAGTTCCTACTTGTGGCACGCTGCACTATAGACATGTATACGTATACATATTATATATATATAATCCCATCACCCTAAGATTAAACACCCCAATTGCATGGTCCCAAAAAAATGTGCAAATTCCCTACTAAACCATGGTTTCAAAGGGGGTGTTTAATAGTAGGGGAAGGGATTATATACATATTATATACATATATTTTATGAAAGAACCGGAACATTAAATGGTCATCGGCCCGATGTCATCGAGCACCGTTCGACCGCGTTCTGAAAATCGCGGCCGCAGGATTTATTGGAATTGAACTGCGATCACCACTTTGTGGTTCTGGTTCTTCAATTGATTCAGGACTGACACTGACACTGCCTGGTGTTGAAAGGAACAAAGGCTCTGAGCAAGCTTGGATAGTGATAGCAAGTGCCGGAAGCATATCCGAATCTTATGAACATGCGTTTCAATGACGAACAAAAATGGGTGCATTGATATTTCGTTTTCCACAATCGGAACGAAAAAAGGAGCCACTTGGGATACCTTATTCCAACATATTCCAAAATTATCCCAAAATAGCCAAAATTATCCCAACATTCGCCCAACATTTTCCCAGGATGAAGAAACCGTTCGCTATCGTGTGGTAAATTCCGCTGGCTGGAGATAGACCTGAATGCCATTCATAATTCATATGCCCGGGGAACTTGTCGTTTTAAAAAACCATGTAAATATCAAACCCTTCTTTAAAAAAACATAGAAAACAAGAAACAAAAGCTAAACAAAGCAAAACAACAAGAAATGCCACAATTTGATAACCATGATGTCAGGTAGGAACCAACAAGAATTCCTTGCTGTCACGCTCCTGCAGCCTTCAGCGCCACAGGATATGAAGGGCCGCAGCAGCCAACAGGTTGATGACCGGCGACGAGTCAACACCGCCTTTCGGAGCTTGAATACCGACCAGCAGGCAGTAGAGATGTCGACCCGGGGTCGGCCGGATGGGGTTCCCGAAATTGGGGGGAAAAATAGGGGGAAAAATCTTCAATTTTTTGGATTTGTGGATCAAATTCCCATAAGTTAGCCACGTTTTCCGACATTTGGATATATGGGTATGGACATAATTGAACATCCGTAGATCCCAGCTACTTTGTCCAGCTGGCAGTAGCAGGACCCCTCTTGGATTTGGTTAACTTGAATCGGGAATTGTAAAGCGGCTGATTATCCATAGAGAACGACCAGTTTACCAAGTGTTGGGGTTCCAATGGTGTCCACTTCTAAAGTGGAAGGATGTTGTAGCCATCTTGATCAGCTGGAGAAAGGTTTCAAGATCTTAAGGCCGATCCATGATCCAGTAGTGAAACTTCTGTCACAGTCATCCAGTTGCGGATTGTCAGGTGCGAGTTATTGGCGAGTTGGAGTTAGGGTATCCTCAGCCAGTTCGGAAGCCAGTTGGACTTTATCATGTTGGCGAGTTGGTGCAAGAGTGAGGCATGTAATATGCAGGAAATTGGCTCCAACTATGCAATTGTTTGATGTTGTTTTAGGGGAAAATCCTGCTTTGAGCATGGACAGGAAAACATGATAGATCAAACAATATCAAACATGTTTAGGATGTCTTGGGCCTCTGGCCTCCTTGGTCTTGGCCTTGGCATTTTGTTTAAACGATTTTAAACGTGCATTTGCTGAGGTTATGCAAGTGCTTGGCGGATTGGTTCACCAGCAACTTGGCCATTTTTTTTTCGATGGGGATGCTAAATGAATGGAAATGGGCCCTCAACTGGTTGACATGTGCTGCGAACTTTCAACTGTCCAAGATGTTCTGTCTCTTCGAAAATGTCGAAAAAATCGTCCTGGAGCAGATCAACTAATCATGACTCAATTATACAAATGGATACAAATGGAGGTTTCCTGAGATGGGGTTAGCCCCAAATCATTCACTATGGAAACATGGAAACTCTGTGCCCTCAGGACCGAAGTGGTTGCTCCTGTGGTCATCCCGGCATTTTAGATGCTGCTGTTCCTGTCAGAAGTTCACCGATGTTTTATTGATTTTGTTGAATCTTCCTGGGATTTGGATGGATCTGAGATATTTTTTAGAGATGTTGTGTGGAATTCTTCTCGAAATTGTCAGATTTGGAATATGTTGGAATGTAAAAAAAAATCACCGGAAAAAATCCGACTCGTTTCTGGATTTTTCACTGGGGTGAAGCTGGGGATTCTGAGATTCTACAAGTTGCGTCATGGCACATTGGTCATGGCGGCTGAAACATGACGAACTGGTCTTTAAGAATGGCCAAACTGCGGGGAAGTGCTGAAGTGCCCAAGATGTTTTTTTTGTCTGAGACGGCCCCTGAAAGAGAAAATGTCCATTGGAATGTTTACCTCATTCTGTGACATTCATATATATATATATATGTAATTTTATAGTTTAATATATTCATATGGATTTGGTTTCTGATTATTGATCCCAAAACACATTTCATGGCTTCATATTCATGGGTTGTTTGAGATCCGAGAATTGTATGACAAGGGAGTTGGTTTCACCAAATGTTGCCAATCTGAATGACAAAAAAACATGGTTTTATGGTGTCTATGTTCATTGATGTTCCTATAAAATCTTATAAATCTATGTGTGCCATGATGAAACTTGGGTAAACTGAATGGTTCTTGGAGGATCGTACATGAAGCCATTGGGTTGGATTACCATACCCATTCATTCCATTTGAGCTATTAAGAATAAGGGAGTTACCATACAACAAGGGTTGATGAATATGAACTGAGCCACAGGAAAGCTCAAAAAACATCTATCAACCAACTTGTATTTCTATAAAAACGGGCTATGTTTCATCGTTCACGAGTCAAACTCAACCATGACCCCGGACACATTTCCTGGCACCTGAGTCAGGCACCTTTCCAGGGCTCTTCTGCAACGACCATGCCCTATGTCTCGCACAGCAATGGTGTTCAGCATGCCATGATGGCACCTCAGGTACGGTTTTCCAAGGGCGATGAATGAGGATCTGGACAATTGGGTATTTCATATAGTATTTCATCACTTCATTTGTGGTGGGATTTGGGTGCTTTTTAAATCTTTTTAACAGACCTGGGAGTTGGAGTGTGACATGGTGTGACCATTGAGAACTGCCCAAGAAACATGGGGTTTTTCACCCGTAGCAGAATGCTGAAATCAACTTGGCAACTGGATGATTTCAAAATATCCTGCCCGTCACTGGAATGGGGCTCCATGGGACTCCAATTGAGCGGATCTGGGACAAGTTGCGGAGCCAGAGATGGGATGGAAATTCTTCAAGATCCAAGTGAAATATAGTGAAATTGGACACCAAACATAGCAAGGTACTAGCAACCGAGATGAACCGAACTATACCCTCTGGTAAACTAACATAGCTGTTGAAAATCACCATTTTTAGTGGGTAAATCAACTCTAAATGGCCATGTTCAATAGCTATGTTAAATTACCAGAGGGTACACCCAGATGTTGTCTTCTCTGCCGCAGGTGGTTCACGTGGGACACGTGTACAGGCAGTCCTTGCCGCCGCAGTGATGCGCGGAGCTAATTCAGTAGAACTCATCGCAGTCCGAGGCGAAAAAACGGAGGCTCATTGGTCCAGCAAAAGCCCTGTGGGATCCTGTTGGTCATAGAATTACTGGATATATCTGGATATTACTAGCTTGCTTTATTGAGATCAATTATCATCAACCAGTGTGGGAACCCCATCAACCAACACCAACTAGCAGAAGTGGAAAATGATGGGACACTGCTAGAATAATGTCACATGCAGATATTTCACCGTGGTAAATTGTGTACAATCTTGGCGTATCTTGGCCATTTCGCCACACGCTTAATGTTGACAGACTTGTGAATTTGACGTGCTTGAACTTCAATTTTGGTGGATCGGAGTTGTGATCCTGCCACTTGTTATGGAAAAAACCATGCATCCGGCTGCTTTCGGCTCGCTCCTCGGGTGAAGGGCCTACCATTTGGTCATGGGCTCAGCCATTGAGATTTGAATCCTCAAGACAAAGATGGGGGATGACATGGGATGACTAAATTTGCCATGAATTACTGTGTGAAATGCCGGGGATGCACTTAGTTTATGCACTTAGTTTATCATGTTACCATGTTTGTGTGAGAATCCTTTCCGCCAGAGCTGTGAAGTGGCCATCTGGCCATCTCCTATCTGCTACTTGCATCATGGGTATAACGGGTGTGGTAGACTCGTAGACCATCCAAAACCACAGCTACAAAAACACCTGGAGAAACGCCCGATTTTCGACCATCCAAAGATCCAGGAATTGTCCAAAACTCATCCAGCAATCCATTTCACCATTTCACCATTTCCATGTCATTTTCCAGGGAAATCCGAAAAAAAACAACCCAAAATCCCCAAAAATCCTGGAGAAAATCCGAAAAAATCCCCCAGGGATGTCCGTTTTTTTCCGCACTGAACTTTGAGGCCCGGACTTGGGTGGAGTCGATGGACAGTCCGCTGGCGGAGGCCGACCTGACCCGTTGGAAGGTCAGGTGCTAAAGATCTGCCCAAGAAATGGGGGAAACCTGTGGGAAAATGCGGAAGTATGTGGAGAAAAACCGATGTTTTTGTTGGATATCTTTAAGAATAACATAAAATAACATAGAATAACATAGAATAACTATAGATGTGAATAGAAATGGAATGGTTGTTTTTGAGCAAATCCCAAAGTGTTTTCGCGGTTTCGAACTTCCACAGCCATCAGTTGGGGTCGTTGCGTCGCATCGACGCATCGCGGAGGTGTCTACTGTGACGTGTCCATTCCTAAGAGGCCACCGCTGCCACCAGGTATTTCTTCAAAAACAGATGCCAAAACAAGAGGTATCAGTAGGCAAAGTAGGTATCAGTAGGTATCAGTAGGTATCAGCTAAGCAAAGATCATGAATATTCATGAATCATGATTTATATATCATGATTTATATATCATGGCACATCAAATCATCCAAAAGATCCAAAAGATCACCATCCAAGGTCATGGGGGCACGGATTGGACGCAATCTATGCTCCAGTCTGCGCAAGCAGGACATTTTTTGTGGCATGGATGGCATGTTGGTCACTGGGGAGAAGCCTGTCACCAAGTGGTTCAATAGTTTTTAGCTGTTTTTAGCTGGAAAAAGTCTTCCGTGTCCGCTGACACTGACTTTCAGATTGGGATATGATATAAGATGATATAAGATTATATAAGATGATATAAGCATGTTGGCATTTCAAGGGCATTTATAGGACAAGTTGCAAAGTGCTCCTGTGATTTCAAGAATCGTGGATGGTAGATACATCTGATTTTGGGGGATCGCAATGTGCCCAGACAAAGAACCCTTATTTTCTAAACCATTCCCCAAAGGATGTGACCTTCAGCGTTCAGCTGTTGCGTTTCACCGGCCTCCCATGTTTGTATGATGTCATCCATGTCAGCAGTGTCTCAGAGCCGTTCCCTACTCATAAATCCATATACTCTCTGGTAAACTAACATAGCGAACTGGAAGCCATGGCCTATAGAAATAGATGGTTTACCGAACTTCAAAATGGTGGATGTTTCCAGTTCGCTATGTAACAAATTACCAGAGGGTAAATCCATTGATAATCATATCTGGTACATGCGGTATATCTCTGGCCATCGAAGCCGAAATAGTTGATGCTTAAGTCGGTTAAATCATGATTCCATCACTCCATTGCGCAGGACAGACCGCGGCGGCTTTTGGAAGAAGGCGAATCCGGGGAAGCCATGGACAATCATGGAAAATCCCAGGATTTTGGATGATTCTGGATGATTTTTGGATTGAAGCACCCAAGACTTTCTGGAGGCGATTTTTTTCAAGGTGGCTGGGTTTGTCGATTCCTCCCCAAACGAGGGAGATCACGAAGTCGTCAGGTGTTCCAGATGACAGTTTGGAGCTTATCTGGGAGTGGATGTGTCAAAGTGAGCCTTTAGTCAATGATGACCTTGGAAGTTGAGGATCAGAAAAGACATCCTTCAGCAAAAAAACAATCTTGCCACATCAAAACTCGTTTTCACCGGCGAGGTTTCTGTATAGATCTGTATAGCTTATGATTAGCGGATGTTAGCGGGGAACCATCCCAGATGGTGTTACTTCGGCTTAGTGAATTATTTCGCTTCAGCTACAAGATGATATCCTTTTTAGATAGCAAAGTTTCAAGGCACATTTGCCTTGGTGAACTATGGCAACTACAGGAGATATATTATTTTTAATATAATGTCCACCTATGATTTAACAATAGGGGGGCCCCCCCCCTCTCTGACCCTAAATAGACTTAAGGCCACCATAAAACTTGTTTGTATGTAAAGGTTTTAAATTACCACGATTGAAAACGAATACATAAAATGCAATTTCAAAAAAAAAAAGGAATCCAGCAATTGTTTTAGTATTGATCTAGTACTCATGTCATGGATTTAGTATTGATTTA
>Ga0126342_10005823_pt1 | contig 21670 bp, 14 predicted proteins | sample Cyp1metagenome_FD_92528 | JGI IMG/M metagenome (GOLD analysis project Ga0126342, IMG submission 92528) | Coral microbial communities from Lord Howe Island, Old Settlement Bay, Australia - Cyphastrea 1 metagenome | ecosystem: Host-associated > Invertebrates > Cnidaria > Coral ... | reverse complement strand
TATAATATATATAATATATATAATATATATAATATATATAATATATATAATATATATATAATATATATATTAATAATATATTGAATATTAACTATTGAATATTTGATTATATGATATGTGTAATATTGTATAATCCCCTCCCTTTCAGATCAAACACCTCCCAGAAATCTACCAATAAAGCTTCGTTTTCACGGGAAGAAGCCTCTGTGAAATATTTTCATCAACCAACCAGTGGTTTTTTTCCGGGACATGACCAGCCTCTATGCCTCGATCACTGCAGTTCCACTTTTCTCCGGAACTGCAGACAGCTTTCACTGATTGGTGGTTTGGAACATTTTTTATTTTTCCATACCCTAAGGATCCATGTAGGGAATATTTACCTACATTGGGATTATTTTAAATTACGTTAGGGGTCAATGTAGGTAAATATTCCATACATGGATCTTCTGGGAAATATTGGGAATAATGATCCTAATTGACTCATATTTTTCAGAGGGGTAGGTATACCACCAACCAGTTCAGAATTTGATACATTTTTACCCATTTTCCCTGGGGAAAATGACAAGCAAATCAGTTCATGGGAAAAATATGGAAAAGTTTTGGGCGGATTTAGGGTCTTCCGCCCCAAAATAATCATAAATAATCCATTGAATTTGTGTGTTTTCCTCAATATGTTGTCTGACGCAACTTGTGTTTGGAACATGAACTATAAATAACTATAGTGGTTGAGCCATTTTTTACCAGATGCCTTGATACATAAATCTTTATACCCTCCTGTAAACTAAGATATATAGATGTAGACGTTGACATAGACTGGTTGGTGGTTTGGAACATGACTTTAATTTTCCCATGTATTGGGAATGTCATCATCCCAACTGACGAACTCCATCATTTTTCAGAGCCAACCAGTAGATGTGGAGAAGCCACTACTTACTGGTGCTAAACGTAGGGAATTTTCGGGAATGATCCACTGGCTAACTATCAATAATCATTCCAGCAACCCCCAGCAACCCATCCATTCCCTACGTTTAGCACCAGTAAGACTATGTGTAGATGAGAATTTCCAGTATAAGTATATATATATACCCTCTGGTAAACGTACATAACTATGGAAAGATCCACCATTTTTAATGGGTAAATCAACTATTTCGACTGGGCCATTTTCAATAGCAAACTGTCACAAATTACCAGAGGGTATCTCCATATAACCATCATTAACCATCATTAACCATCATTAACCATCATTATATAACCATTATTAACCATTCATCATCATTAACCAATATTAGCCACTATCTACAAAAATGTTGATCTAAAACACTGAACAGACCACCATTTTTAATGGGTAAATCAACTATTCAACTATTTCGACTGGGCCATTTTCAATGTGTAGGATGAGAATTTCCGAGCTGCCGAGGCTGATCAGGATCGTAGAGACTGGTTGGATCAGGGAGCGGCTTCAACCCTACATGGATGAGGAAAAGGTGATCCAAAGGGAGCATGGATGGCATAGGAAAACTATAGGAAAACCATAGGAAAACCATTGGAAAATGGGACAATCATCGGAAAACCATAGGAACATGGGACAATAATAGAAAACCATAGGAAAATGGGACAATCATAGGAAAACCATAGGAAAATGGGAAAACCATAGGAAAATGGAGGTTTACGCTCTGGTAAACGTTTAACATAGTGAACTGGAAAATAACCATCTTTGATGGGTAAATCAACTATTTCTATGGGCCATGTTCAAGTTCGCAAACTGTCACAAATTACCAGAGGGTAGGTGATTTTCACCCAAAAAATATAGGATTTTCTCAGACAACTTTCAGGTGATGTTCCCAAAAATTGGGATCAGATTACTGGAAGGATGCTTTGGATTCAGCTATCCCTAAGCCGAAGTTTTCCTGCGAATTTCGATGGTCTATCCAGAGAGATATATCCAAATTACCCATTATATTCCCCATTAAACCTCAGTTAATCATATGAAGTCCCTATTTTCGATGGGGGAATGGATAATTTGTCCCTTCATATCATTACTTCAGATGATATCCCAGTAATCACCCATTAAAATGTCATTAAACCAGACCTGAATCACAAGTATTCCCATTTCATATCCCGATTGATGACATTGAATTCTACACGTTCGAGACACACAACGGCTTTCCTGACATTTCCACCGAGTTTCTCAAAAAAAAAACTGTGCCAATCGCAGAGGAAACAAACGACTTGACCATCCCAGGCTGCATGCAGATATGTACGTACTTGTATGTACATAATATGTATGTGTATATATAGTTTCTGATCACATGCATACAGATTATATATATATATATTATACATTGATACATAGACATATATATATATACACATGGTATATATATAATATATATATATGTATATATATATATCATAACTATATATCACGTCTAATTACATATACACCATGGGGACGACGCAGGTGGCGCTGGTCGATTTGGCCGACTGCACTTGGGACTGCTACGAGGAAATGGAACGGGCGGACGCAGCGGCGGCCGCCGCCTTTAGCTTTGTTGATTGGTTGGGAATGTGCGACTTACCCTCTGGTAAACTAACATAACTATGGAAAACCACCATTTATAGTGGATTTTCCCATGAAAAATGGTGATTTTCCATAGCTATGTTAAATTACCAGAGGGTAACCTTGATTATCCTTGATTTCTAAGGTGTTTCACCATGAAAAATGAATAAAATCAGAGATCATTGGTGATTTAAGCATGAAAAAACCATAAGAAAAACATTGATTTATCTTGATTTTTCATGGCGTTTCACATTGTTTCACCATGAGAAATATGGGATATCAGAGATGTTGTTATTCATTCGGGATGATCACAATCCATGAGGGACGAGAAGTAGCGAGCTACTCAGGGTTGCACATGAAGGCATTTGTGTGCCCTTCGTGTTATATATATATATATATGTAATACATATATATATAATATATACACATATATACATATATACATATTATATTATATTATAGTATAGTATAGTATATTATATTTGTTATATACACACATTGTTTCTTTGTTTCTAGTAATTCTACACACAGACCCCGAGGTTTGCCCAGTATCTGGTTGGTGGTTTGGAACAGTTTTTATTTTTCCATATATTAGGAATGTCATCATCCCAACTGACGAACTCCATAATTTTTCAGAGGGGTAGGTCAACCACCAACCAGACCATTATTAATCATTATTAACCATTATTAACCATGGAAATCCCTATGGAAGTCCCTCAACCAGATTGTTTTCCATGGTTCTTTAAGGCTGTAGAGTCTTCATTTAGGCACTGGGCAGTGGATCGATCAGAACAGATTGCAATTTTGGGTCAAAGAATAGGCTACCCTCTGGCAAACGTTAACAAAAAACTATGGAAAATCACCATCCTTAATTTTGGTAAATCGACTATTTCTATGGCCATTTTCAATAGTTATGTTAAATTACCAGAGAGTAACCCATGATAAGCCCAAATTTCGGTGGTCCATTCTTTCAGATTGATTGCCATTTGGTATGCCAAATTTGTGATGAGCGGTGCGACATGTTGCGACATGTCCCGATATAAATCCCTCTAACTTAGCACTAGGCACTCCTTCGATTGCCTAGTGCTAGATCTCATTAGTCATAAAGAAACTGGTGGATCAACGCTTCCAAAAAGAAACCACCAAAGTTAATTGGGAAATCCCCAGTCACATCAAGTCACCCAAGGCTTTCAATACTAACCAGAAGTTTTTGGTGGTTTGGAACATAACTTTTATGACTTTCCATATATTGGGAATAATCATCCCAACTGACTTTCATATTTTTCAGAGGGGTAGGTCAACCACCAACCAGAGGAGTTTTTGGTACCAACCCCCGGTTTCCAGGAGTTCAGTGAACGAGAAATGCAGGCGCGGAAGGTGAAGCGAGGCGTAAGGTGGCCCAGGGATGCCCAAAGGAAGATGCTTTGGGGTAGACTCAGCTGGGGGATCTAAGGGCCATGGTTATAGTTCTTATACTGGTTGGTGCTTTGGAACATGACTTTTATGACTTTCCATATATTGGGAATGTCATCATCCCAACTGACGAATATATATTTTTCAGAGGCGTAGATATACCACCAACCAGTTATACTTCTTAAATCACTAGTGGTATGGAACCTGGAGATCCAGGTTTTTGAGCTTAACTATCAGTGTTTTCTCCGCAAAAACATGTTGTTCACTGTGTTTTTTTCCAATGGTCTCCTGTAGTTGTTCCCTGAAGGGTCAACTCCAGTGGCCAAGGTCAAATCGGAACAACTCTATTCCGGTGACATTCTCATTTGGCAAGTTGCAACTTGGCGGCGGCAAAGTGGTGGGATTTGCCCGTCGATTTTTTCGCAGTTCTAGCGATCGGCCAATGATGAGTTCATCATCAAAATGGTGAAAATGGTTGCTTCACTCTTCAAAAATGACACTTCACCCAAGAAAAATGGTGCATAATGGCGCATCATCATCAAACAACGGTGAAATACAAGTGGCGTTTGACGCGTTCAAGGTTGGATTCAACTGAAGTAGATCGTTGGTTCAGTGGCTTGGTTCAGTGAGATCAAACAATCTTATAGGGATATGTGGTTAGTGAGATAAAGCCAACCCAATATGGTCATATAGTGTATTCAGCCTTGTCTAAGGCTGTGTACCCCAAAAATTGATGATGGACAATATCATTTGTCCCCTGCTTTGGAAAGCACAGGGGTGTATACGTCAGATGGTATTCAAGGAAATTCCGTACTTGCAGTTATATTGATGTGCACAATTATGTATGTATATATTGTATGTATCATATATAAACACATGATTGTTTCGGAAAAAATGATAATATACTGGTTGGTGGTTTGGAACATTTTTTATTGTCCCCAATTCAATAGTTGGGATGATGATCCAATCTGACGAACTCCATCATTTTTCAGAGGGGTAGGGCTCTACCACCAACCAGATCAGATGACTTACTACCCTCTGGTAAACGTTTACATAACTATGGAAAGATTCACCATTTTTAATAGGTAAATCAACTATTTCTATGGCAAGTTTCAATAGTTATGTGACAAATTACCTTCATGATATATTATTAACCATATATTAACCATACAATAGCCATATATACTCGTATTAACCATTAATATTAACAATATATAAAAACCATATCCATGATATGCCTAAAAGACGTGTTGTTCTTTTTTTTTCACGGCTGAAATTGGATCTCCCGAGTTCGTCCCTGATACGGCGACGGGTTTCGAGGCCCAATCTGCAGCCAGAGAGGCGAGGCTCTGAAGGTGGATTAAGGTGGGTTAAGGTGGGTTATATCATGTCATATCCTTGGTTTAGTAGGATTTTACTAGGGATACCTCCAAAAACACGGAGAAAAAAACGCCCCGTATTTCGATGGTTCATCGGGGATCATTGATTTGACCGGGATGATGATATGGGATGATCCCAGATAGCTAAGACATGTTCATCATTAGTTTAGATTCAGACATGTTGTTGCCTAATGGCCTGGGTTTCTGTTTCATGGCTTTCATGGCCCATGAAATTTTGGGGGACATGTCCAACTTGGTATTGTCGACTGAGTCTTGTAAACCGACATGTTTGCTCGGGAATTCAAAGTTCAACAGGTTATATACAATATTATACAATATTATACAATTATATACATATATATATATAGTTTATCAGTTCGAATTTGGAAGCCTGCCATGTTTGAATGATAGAAGAGAACACATTAAACTGAACATGTGGAATATTAACATGAAGCACTTGTTTTTGGTGAAATGTCAAAGAAGTGATGACTCCTCAATAGATGCAGTAGTACTTGGGAAAGTTTGAGTTTCAAAAAAAATCCCTGAATGGATGTGGTACTGTGTATTCTGAAAGAAGCGTAGAAGCGTAGCATCACTTTTTGCAATATTTCTTTAAGAAGAGTAACACAGTTCTAGCAAATAGAGAGTGTAGTATTCCTTGGAAAAGGAATCCTTTGAGTACCCATTTCATACAAAGCAATGTTGCATTTTCTTGAAGGAATGCCCCACCATGTTTAAGGAATATATCACTCTTTTCAATGGAACATTGTAAACAAGTAGTGCTACACTGCAATTCGTTTCTAAATTTATTGCTGTTTTCATTGAATACTGCATAGACTAAGAGAGCTTTCTCATTGAAGTAGTGCGGGGTGCTCTTTCAGTCGTCACTTCTCTGAAGGGGCACGGTGAATCCCACAGAGGTAGCATTTGTGAGGCAGCGTTTGTTGAAACAAAGACGGCTCACATCTTTTCATTTCAAGTATCTGGGTAAATTATAACGACCTCACTGCGTCCTCACTGGAATCATGGCTACTAGTAATAAGGGAAATCATCCCCAAATGGCCTTCATTCAGGCAGGTTAGTGAAATATTATAATTTACCCAGAAGTATGCATTATTACTACTATCAAAAAATGAGTGCATGCTGACTCTAGAAAGCACAATGTAGCAGTACTTGTGCCACATGTGCAGCATGTTCTTTCAAAAATCCGCATAGTTGTCCATCGAACATAGTGTTACTTTGACAAAAAACGTTCATTTTCTTCAAAGTAATGGCTACATTTTTGAAGATAGTCATATTTTATTTGCAGAGATATTGCATTTGATTGAAAGATGCCTTGTATGTTGCAGGGCCTTTTTGTCAAACGTATTTCTTCCTTCCAGACGTATTGCACCAAGTGCCTTATGAAATGGGTCTGTGCTCATGTTTTGAATTAAGCAATGCATAGTTGCATGTTGGAAAAAAACAAAAACACTACCTGATCGAAATGAAGAACGATATTTTCAAGAAAAGTGACTTTTTGCAAAGGAATGCTGCCTATTAAAAATGAATACTCTGTTTGTTTAAGGCATGCTTTATGCACCCTTTGAATGAAAGTGTTTGTTTGTATAGCCTGCTCTTTTCAGTTAGAATTGTTTCTTCAAGAGAAGGATGCATGTCTGATCGTTTTGTGTAGAATGTAGAATTTACAGTGCTTTCGCTGCCGTTTTCAGGTTTTGGGGAAAAGACCGAAAGTTGAGACTTTTTTCATGTCGGTTGAAACACTCGTCCCTACTCAAGGGAACCTTTGCAGAGAGGTGGAGGTGGATTGAAGATTGGAGATTGAAGGCCTGGAAAAAACTTCTTCAATCCACAGGCCTGCTAAACTTCAATTCTAGATCGAATAAGTTTTTTTGCAAGCCTTCAATCTTCAATCCTAAAGCCTGGATTGAAGATTTTTTCCTAGGCCTTCAATCTTCAATCCTGGATAAGAGACCTGAGAACCTAAGAAACTAAGAACATAAGATTTGCTCGTAAACCCAAGAACCTAAGAACATCTAAGAACCTAATATGTGCTCAACAGTCTTGGGGAAATCTTAGGTTCTTAGGTATACGTAAGATCTGTTCAAGAGTTTTGGGGGAATCTTAGGTTCTAGATGGTTTTAGGTTTAGCCAGGAATGCATTCTGAATGCATTCTTCCTGGAATGCTATCCGTGAACTTACAAGTCCAATCAAACTAAAAATTGTTGTCACCACACTATTACTATATATATATATATATATAATATTATATATATATGGTACCCCCTCTCGAAACTACTGAAAAACTCCAACCATGTGAACCAGTCACAAAACCCCGTAAACACCAAAAAAAGTACAGAAACCAAGGGAGGGGGTACTATGTATATAATAATATATATATATATGCATATAACTATACATATATAATCATATAATCATATATATATATAGTCGTGGAAGAAAGGATAGACATATTATATTTCCAGGTAGTTTCCCCACATCTTCCAGGTTTCAATTTCTGTGCTTTCTTGGGCGGCTGGGTTTTTTTACCCTGCGAGGTGCAGCTGGATGATGGAATTGCCCCAGTGTTCGGGGCCTCGAACTCGGGGCCGAAGCCTCCAAAATCCCATGGTTTAAAATTCCCATGGGAAAATGACATGTTTGGAGAAAGCCATTTGCAAAGGGAAGGGCTATGTTTATATCATTTTATATCTATATAATACATATATATATATATATATTATATATAGGTGTTTAATACATACCCCCTAGAACATGTTTCGGTTGTTATTAATCAAAGGAAGTCTATTTAGAACACTTCCAAGTTACGGACGATGGTCATGGTTAGCACTCACACCATCATGTCAACCACATCATTTCAACCCCATCATCAAGTAGCTTGATGGCTGAGACATGAATCCACCCCGTGGATTTTCATGATTTTTCCGTAGAGAAGTAGATGCGAAAAGCAGTGCTTTCTCTGTTCAGGTCAGTTCGAGAATGCGATGTTGCTGTTTGTGTTGCAGCTGCTGAACCAATTTTCAGTCATCAAACCATGAAGCACAGATAAGGGGCTGCTCAGAGAAGTAGCTGAGAGAAGAGGTACCTCAGCAAAGAGGTCGCTCAGTGAAGAAGTCGCTCAGCAAAAAAAGTATCTCGCTCATGCATAAGAGAACCTTTGTTCCTTCTTTCGATCATTGCTTCGTTGATTCATCGAGACATTGTTTCATTGATTGACTGATGCATTGGTTCATTGCTTCATTGACTCAGTGAATGAGTGTTCATGCTTTCATTGATTCGTTGATCAATCGACTCATTGACCAAGTGGTTCATTGCTTCATTCAGTCAGCTGCGCATGTGTCCATGCACCTCCAGGACTTCAACGCTTCATTGTTTCTGCATCTCAAAAACTTTCCCATATGCTCATGGTTTTTTGTAATGGTTCGAAACTTCCGCCCCGGCGCGGGCCAGGCACTATTTGTTAGGAAACACACCACCAAACTATGTACCATGATCTGGGGATGGGTCAAAACCCTGGTACCTGTGAACCCCAAATAGCTGGTAAATGGATGTTCATCCCACTAAAATGTATCTATAGGTATTGACCCATACCCATCTGTTGTTGGCAGTCGCCAATTTTGGTAGAAAAATGGTGCCCGTTGGTCAAACCAGAACTTGGCTGTCCAAATGTGCCTTGGGTAGTCTGCGCACTTGCAATCAGAGTATTTTGCTATCGAATTTAGTGGAACCAAGGAGTAATGTGGAAAAACCTACCCAATATTCATTATACCATCCACTATAGGTCTATTATACATCCCATTGACCATTTCGTGTTGGTCTACTATCGAAAACATCATCCAACATGAAAAAACCAGCCACAATCATGTGACCATCCCCGTCATCCAATGGCCTGACCTCAAGCGAAATATCTTGCGCTTGAAGTATGGAGAAATTTGATATGGTGATGGGTCAAAATTAAAGACCTGGGGACCACAGATCTTAGTCAGTCTATAGTTAGTAATAACCATCTAGTATTGGGGTACCTAATTTTGACTCATACCCATATGTTTTCTTGTTTAGTGCCCAAAAGAATCCATCCCGAACTGAATTGTTCATTAAAGTGCGTAATAAAACAATAACTGCTTGGTGATTTCAAAATGAAAGCATGTTTGCACGTTCAACCTGATTTAAGGTGAAGAACCAAATCGATGTTTTTGGCATTTTGGGAATTACATCCAATTTACAAAGGTGATTTATTGGGCAATCCCATCCCATCCCATCCCAAAAAAATCAGGGACTACATAAGTAGTCATCCCTGAACCAATGTTATTGTATGACGTATAATTATTGCCGAAACCATATCATTTCATGGTTATGTCAAACATTTTTTTTTTACTAGAAGATGGGATTCATATGAATTAACAAATTTTATCAATTGTCACTAGTTATCACTAGTTATCCTAATCCCCCGTTCTCCCATGTTATCCCCAGCCCTGAAAATTTTTGAATCGATCCCATTCCAAAAATATGAAGGCAGTGCATCGTATCCAAAAATATCGTCAAATGAGTCAAAGATGTGGATATTTGGATACGTCTTTGATCGTATATATTTGGATGATTGGATATAAAATGATATCGTATCCAAAAATGATCGTCAAAGATTTTCATGTGGATTAATATGAGATATATGAGTAGCTAAAGTTGGGAGTATTGCGATCAATGGGATCCGAAAATCGCCGCAACAGTCCAGTCCAGCACTGAAATTTCCAGGTATCCGATTCACACCGTGGCCGACCTCTGTGCCAACCAGGCGCAGAAACTCCCCCTTTTGGTTTCGATGCAAAAAATCCCATGGGTTTCCGAAGTAACTTTCCCCTGAAAAACCGATCCATTGAGATAATGATCAAAATGATGAAAACATAATGATTCAGAATGTTTTTTTGGTTAAGTTCTCCATGAAAACCTGGTGAAAAATGATGACCAAAGGTGATTTCACCATATTTCACCATCCAACTTCTGGATTTTTACCTGTCAAACAGTCAAACAACTGGTGATTTTTATGTGGATTGCACCATCACTGGTGAACAATTGGCTCTTTACAAAAAAATGGGGATTTAACAAGATTGGGAAAGATGGGTGATACTGTAAATTCCTTGTTTTCAGACAAAGCCGCGGATTGGTGATTTGACAGGGGTGAAGAGACAAACAGCGAGATGGTTGGCTGAGATGGTCCTGGAAAATCATGGAAGATCCATCAGAGCTAGGTTTTTTTGGGGGGGGAATATCTAGGAATATTTTGACTGCGGCTCCGAAAATCTACGTCTCCCTATGTTGTTTTTCCTGGTTGGTGGTTTCAAACAGCCGTGATGACTCAAGCTTCCCAGTAGTGCGGCTGGTCTTTGCTAAACTTGAGTCTGGTAAGTTTCACTAGTTCCGTGCCATGCCTGGATTTCCCATGGATTCTGCTAACTTTGAGAATGGGCAGCGCAACCACTTTGTCTGTACCCTGAAGGTTGACCACACCTACAATTCCCATTTGATGTTCTGGCTGAATGGATGTGATTTTCATTTGGATGGCCTGCTGAATATGGGAGTTGATGTTTACACCATTTTGGGTTGCTGCCTTATCTGCCAGTTTCTGATTCCGACAGTTTTCACCGATGAGACCACCAAGATCCTGTCTCACTCCACACCGTTGTGGGACGGGTTGCACAGCTTGATTGACCTATGCTCAGGCTTCGGGGGTTTGGCACAAGGGGCCATTGCAGCGGGCATGCATGTAATGGTGGCAGTGGACCAAAACCCAAAGATGCTTGATCACGATGGGAAAATCAGTGAAGCCACCATGATTTGCGGGGACCTGGGATGCTACGGAGTGTTGGTTGACATTCGGCCGCGACACAGATTCGAACTCTTATTGCGAAGAGACCTCGAGAGGAAGGCACTGAATGACGGTGGGGCCTGGGTTCCATGATGTTAGGTTTGCTTATTAAGGTGGTTGCCTTGCGTCAGTTCCGAACCCTGGGCCTTCAGCTTACCACAATTTTGATTTTGCACCGCACTGGAGTTGGGGCTGTGTGCCCGCCACGTCAGCTTCAAGTCTGCCCTGGCCGAGCTGCTTGGACCTCTTGGTTCATGTTGTCATTGATGTGTAGTATCGGGGAAGCAACGAACCTTGGTCCTGATGAAGGTCGGCCTCATTTTGTTTTGGGGACATTCAATCCACCTGGGTTGAAAGGAAAAGCACCGTATAGAGTTTCACACCTTGCCCAAGGGGACATATGGGCAGTTTCCGAGACACACCTTTGTGCCCAAAGCATGGAAGCATTTCGCACGGGCCTGCATTTTGCTGAGAGCCCTTGCCGCTATTGTGTTGGGGGGCATCCTGTCCCTGCACACAACAATCGTATGTTACACCCAGATTGGAGAGGAGTTGCTTGGCTTCCTACGGTCCCCACGCGACCATTGCCCAATCCATGGCCACACGGGATGTTTGAATTATCTCGTGTCCAGGTCACTGCTACTCTGGTGCATGACACATGGCTTACTGGAGCAGCGGTTTATGGAGAACCTGAGAGTGCAGCCTACCCTCAGCAGAAACACAACAATGAGCAACTTTTGCAATGCGCAATCAACCATGTATGGCGTGATGGAGCGGAGGTCACCTACTTGGGGTTGTTGGGCTTCGGCTTTCGCCAGCGCACCCGATGGTTTATCAAGTTGCACAAGGAGACATTGAAGTACATGGGGGTTTCACTGGCCATGGGGTACGGAAGACCCGACTTACCAATTGTTCAGATGCATACTGGAGTTTTGGCCCTATCTGGGGCCCTACAAAGGCTGATTCTGGCCTACAAATGGATGCTTGCCATCGCAGGGCAAACCTTCAAGCGCCAGTCCCGCTTGATTGTTTCACCACCGTTTGGACACCGGAAGGCTGTGTTCCCTGAAACGTATGTTTCCACCTTAGGTCGCTGACCACCCTAAAGTCGGGCAACGTCTCACATAACGTTGCGCGCATCGCAAAGTGTGACAAAGTGTGGTGGTTTCAAACATTTTTTTTCCATAATATATGGGATAATCCTTCCCATTGACTAATATGTTTCGGGTTGAAACCACCAACCAGTATATATATATAATATAGATACAATCTAGATATATAGATGATATGGCCACTTAGAGGATATCTACCCATAATCTTCCATAAATTCCATAAGTGGTTGGGTATGTTGTTTGTTCATCTTTGTTCCATATTTTCCGGGCCTTTTCACATGACTAATGAAATGATGGTGAATCCAGATAGATTGGAGCCCAAGGTTTCACAGAAATATACCCGGCCTGGTAAACATAGAAAAAGCGAACTGGAAAATGGCCCAGTCGAAATAGTGAGTTTTCCCATTAAAAATGGTGGATCTTTCCAGTTCGCAAAATGTAAACGTTTACCAGGCCGGGTAACCTAAGATGGTATAAACTCTAAACGTCTGGACAAAACTCATGTTTTTGTTTGGATAAAAGCTATGTTGATTGTATAAGTCTGTTCAAAAGTCTGTTCAAAAGTTTCATGGATTTTTTTTTCATGGGACCATTTTGTGGGTATTAACCAACGATGAACTATGGTTCATGTTTTTTTCCATTGTTTTTTCCCAAAAAAAAACCAAAAAAAAAATGATGGTTCTGGAGACCGGACGGGACTGTTGATGGTCCAGTTAAACAACCACATGTTGAACCACCATGTCTGCGAAAAAAGGTCGTTGCCCGAAGTTTTTAAGTGATATGAGTTTTGCCAAAAAAAAAAACGCTACTTGTTCATGGGTCATGAAATTAGCTCACTGGTCAGTATGTGGGCTATACCCTTTATATCACAATTACGGTCCATTTACTAACTAGTTAACTAACTCCTGGTTGGTGGTTTGGAACATTTTTTATCGTTCCATCTATTGAGAATAGTAACCCCAACTGACGAAGTCATGACATTTTCAGAGTAGGTCAAGCACCAACCAGACTCCATGGCTCCAAGTAGCGCCAGGTGAATTCTGTGGATGTCACTGTCCTGTTGCATGACAGCAAGCAGCCGCTCTGTGTGGATGGGATGGTGCGCGGACCCAGATGGACCCAGCTGCTGTGCTGAATGAGGATACCCCAAGCTCGCTGGATGGTTTATTGGTTAGTATAGATATGTATATAGTATTATATCTACATATTATATATACAGTATATAGTATTATATTATATACATATATATATATAGTAGATCTGGGGGTTTCCTAAAATGAGGATTTCTTTAAAATGGATGGTTTATTAATGGTTTATTTCATGGAAAATCCTAAACAAAAATTGATGAGAGCTGGGGGAACCTTTTTTTAGGAAACCTCCAAGGTGGGACTTTTACTAGCTAATAAATATTGGGGATGTGGATAAGCCATATATGAATGGGATACCGTTTTCAACCAACTATAAAATGGATGGGACAGGGGTATTTTTAGTGGCTTGACTGGGGTTTACAATGCTATATCATATACATTTATACAATTTATACACTATATTGGATACTATCCTATACACTATATTATATACAGTTTGTAAATTGTGTGAGGCCTAGGTGCCTAATGCAATGGTACCTAGTGTTTGACTTGCAAATGATGTGACATGGAGAAAAATCTACCAAAATGAGGAGTCAGTTGTGAAACCCTTACCAAAATTGTGATTTAAGTTTTTTATGTGTTCCTGCTCCGACCATGTTTTAGAATTGGTTCTTATTTGTTTGTATTTTTCCTTTAACTGTTTTTTCCTGCTCCAACCAAAGGTTGGTTTATGTATTTGTTTCATTTTATTCAGTTCACTTATGTTTGTCTATTTGTGTTTGCTTTCTCTTATTTCGTCTCATTTGTGATTATGTTTTGTTACTATTAATCATATATTTGTATATATATATATATGTGTTTTTATTGTCCGGTTCCTCCCACTAGGTTCCCTTCCAATCGGCGCCCACTTCTATCAAAAGAATGCCTATTTAAATAAACATCGAAACAGCATTCTACGTGCAACATATCATGTACCTTATATATATATCTCTATTATACAGCTAGATTGGACACCATTGTATACTATATTATATACCGTATGTATATTTGGAGATGGGTCAAAACCCTATCCCCCTGGTGAACATCAAAATAGCTGGTAAATGGATGTTCATCCCCCTAAAAATGGTATTAATAGGTATTGATCCATACCCATTTAAACATAGAACTATCTTGAAGAATAGCCATGTGTTTCCTCAGGGTTTCGTGCGCCAGGTCGCAACTGGGCATTGGGGGTGCGGAGCCTTGATCTGGTGAACCAATTTATCTGCAGGAAACAGGTGTTCAGATTGAACATATTGGTTGTGCTTGTGCTTGTGGTTGTGCTTGTGGTTGTGGTTGTGGTTGTGGCTGTGGTTGTTGTTGTTGTTGTTGTTGTTGCCGTCGTTGTCGTTGTTGTTGTTTTGTGGGGCGTGGTAACTGCAGTAACTGTAGTACTATAGTATAGTTCTTGTTCTTGCACAAGGGGACTGTGAACTCATGAAAATTGGAATATTGAATACCTATTATTAACTCACCAGTGGAATTGAAGATTGAACGGGTTGGGGTTGACTTTTTCATGGTTCCCAAATGGGGTCCAGAAAGAGATGTGTTTGATCCGAACTGGTTGGGATTTCGCCACTGGTCCGAACTGGTTGGGATGCCTCGAACTCACCGTTGGTAAAGAGTGGGGCAAGACTTGGGCAACGCCAGGTGACCCAGTGATTGATCAAGGGATTTTTAACCAACATCCAACAACCACTGAGGTTTACCCTCTGGTAATTTAACGTTTTGCTATTGAACATGGCACATAGAAATAGTTTTCTTTACTTATTCAAGATGATGATTTTCCACTTCGCTAACTATATATATATACATGTTATGCTGGTTGGTGGTTTGGAACATTTTGTATTTTTCCATATATTGGGAGTTTCATCATCCCAACTGACGAACTCATATGAACTCCATCATTTTTCAGAGGGGTGGCTCAACCACCAACCAGTGTTACCCTCTGGCAATTTAACATAGCTATTGAAAATGGCCATTTATAGTGGATTTTCCCATTAAAAATGGTGGATCTTTCCATAGTTATGTTAGTTTACCAGAGGGTATATATATATTAATCATTATTAACCATTATTAACCATGGAAATCCCTATGGAAGTCCCTCAACCAGATTGTTTTCCAGAGGGTTATTAACCATCCAATATTTTTTCCAGGCTCACAGATGATGCGCCATCGAATCATATCGAATCTGCGGAGTCTTATATGGAAGATGTCGTCGGATTGAAATCCCTGCATTTTTCTTGGGCTTGCCAGTGAAATGTGTTGGTTTATATATATATGTATATACCACATTACAGTGACTATAGTTCTAAGATGTTATAAGATCTTATAAGTATCATAAATCCTAGCTTTTAAGGAGTTTTACCAACTAAAAGCTCTCAATCAGCAAGCAACATGTCATGAAATCCCCCATGTTCCCTGGTAAAATCACCATTTACCTATGGTTTTCCTATGATTTTCCTATGAAATCCCCCAATTTTTCCGATGTTTTCCAAGTGGGTTCCCTATGGGGTCCCACTATGGTGGTCACGTGACTCGTCGAGGCCGCCCGGACGAGTCGTCCGCATCAATGTGGGGCGTCCTAGAGCTTATAGATCATCAATGATGGATATATAGATATTTAGATATATAGATATAGATATATATATATATATATAGATATATATATATATAGATATATATATAGATGATATGGCCACTTCGAGTATATCTAAGATACCCATAATGTTCCATACTATTCCATAAGTGGTTGGTTGTTGTTTGGAACATGTTTTTTTTCCCATGTATTGGGAATAATAATCCCATCTGACTTTCATATTTTTCAGAGCAGTTGAAACCACCAACCAGATATACATACTGTATATATATAGATATAGAGACATTGATATAGATCATTAATGATGGATACAGACATATTATATTATGTTTTATATTATATTATGATTATCGATATGACAAGAAATGGCGATTTTCCCTAAAAAAACACAACTGGCGATCAGTCGGATGAGTCGGAAATGGCCATTTAGTTCGATGGTTTACCTATTAATAGCATGGTGGATCTTTCCATGGCGAACTGTTAGTCATAACCAGATGGTAATCATGGTGAATACTATTCCGACATATTCCGACTATAATTGGATTATTACCCTCTGGTATATTAACAGTTCGACCCGGGCAGTGGTATAGGGGTTGGGTTTGACTAGTTTCCGACTATAAAATGGGTGATTTTCAGGGTCAACAAGTTAATTTACCAGGGGGTATCTGTATTTAATTCCAATAGGAATGTAATAGGATTTTTGTATTGTAATACCTGAGTTCATCATTGTGGTAAGCCCAATCATTTAATCCGTTCCGGGTAGAGCTTCGTTATTGGCACCTCAAGAAATGGCATGATGATGGTTTATGGCAGGTTCACCCTCTGGTAAACGTTAACAAAAATCTATGGAAAATCACCATCTTTAGTAGGTAAATCAACGATTTCTATGGGCAATGTTCAATAGCTATGTTAGATTACCAGAGGGTACCACATTTGTGATGATAAAATGATTCCAGATGTTTGTTTGATTTATGTTGTGGAGTATTGTTAGTATTGTTGTTAACTGGAAATCTTCATGATTGCGGGATACACACTCTCAAAAAAAAACTATTGAGCAGTGCCATTTGAGTCTGTTCGAAAATAGGCTACTGTACCGTGCCCTAAATGTTCATGGTGTAGCTGCATTTTCCCCATTGAGGTTGCCATAATTTTTGCATTTGGATAACACAACATCATCACGTAACCCATCCATTTCATGTATTCATGGGTTGTACCCTCTGATAAACTAACATAGCTATAGACAATGGCCCATATAAATCGTTGATTTACCTATTAAAAGTGGTGATTTGTTTCCATAGATTTTTGTTAACGTTTACCTGAGGGTATACTGTTACACTGTTTTGTTTATACGGTAAGTCCTGATATCGATAGATGGTGTTCTGGTTCATGGAATCGACCATCATTTGGGTAGTTTTGGGATGATTATCCACCTTTCCTGTAGATTTCCCACCTTTCTCGGTTGTTTCCTGGGCGGTACAAAGTGGGGCCCCCAAGATAGCTAAGTTGGTTTATAACTCCAATAACTATGGTTTATGGTACCTATAACTATAGTTAATGGGGTTTATAAACCATCTTATAACTGGGGGGCCCCACCTTGTAGACACGTTTGTTGAACAAAACTTGGAACGGCTTGATGAGTATAATCCTCTGGTAAACGTTTACATAACGAACTGGAAAATCAGCTAAATTTTCAATGGGGATTTATCCACGAACTAAATCACCAAAATCAATAGCTATGTTAAATTTATCTGGCTGGTGGTTTGGAACATGAATTTTATGACTTTCCATATATTGGGAATTCCATAATCCCAACTGACGAACTCATATTTTTCAGAGGGGTAGGTATACCACCAACCAGATATAGTTTACAGATTTTCACACATAAAGGGGGATACCATCAGCGAAAAGGGAAATCTATATAAGATTCTAGAAATATGCTTGGAAAGATTGTTACTAAAGTTTCACTAAAGCTAAATGATAATGGTTTTCACGAAAGTTACCAATGTCACTAGTTAGTTTCACTAAAGCCAGCGTTTCACGAACGAGAAATTTTCTGGGTAACTCAGCCCATTTTCAACGGTTCGATTCACGCAGCGCAGGAGGATGGAGATGGAGGAAGGGAGCTGAGCCCAGAGGAGCCCGTTCTTTTCGAATGTGTTGAGCGGCCAGGTGGATCCATTACTGGCTTAAAATATGGCTTAATAATGGGGATTTCCATGGGATTTCCATGGTTAATAATGGTTAATAATGGTTAAAAATGGTTAATAATGGTTAATAATGGTTAATAATGGTTAATAATGGTTATTGATTGTCAGTACTGGTTAGTAAACTAGTATAACAGTGATTTAATGATAGATATTTCCTTAGATATGGTGTAACCATGGGATATAACATATTAATATACTATGGTGTAACTATGCTATAACAGTGTTATAGATATGATTTACCCGGCCTGGTAAACTAACAGTTTGCTATAGACAATGGCCCATAGAAATCGTTGATTTACCGTTCTTAAAAATGGTGATTGTCCATAGATTTTTGTTAACGTTTACCAGAGGGTATCTTAAAATACCAAATAGCTACTATTAAAAAAATAGTGAGTATTTTTTCATGTGTATATAATATGACTATTACTCAACAATTGGGTATGGGTCAATACCTATAGATACATTTTTAGTGGGTTATTCACATCCATAAATCCCAGCTATTTTGGGGTTCACGGCACGGTACCAGGGTTTTGATCCATCCCCAATTGTCCATCCATTGCCTTTGGTCCAGGAAGCCGCTTTGCGGCTCTCTCCTGCTGACTTCGCTCGTGCAAAGGACAGGGACCTGGGGCTTCATCAGCCAACATGGCGAAAACAGCCATTTAGTTCGTTGATTTTACCCATTAAAAATGGTGGTGTTCCATAGTTATGTAAACGTTTACCAGAGGCTAATACCCTCTGGTAAACTAACATAGCTATTGAAAATGGCCATTTATAGTGGATTTACCCATTAAAAATTGTGATTTTCCATAGCTATGTAAACGTTTACCAGAGGAGGCCAATATAGGCTAATTACATATCATTATCTTATAGTATCTTTTCCTATTGTTCGCTATATTATATCCGAACACTATATTATAGATATATACATATATTGTACGAGAATCCAACGGGTCACCAGGAAAAAAAACCCATTGAAATGTATAATTGTCCCATTGTTCACTGGCTATTTGTGGGTATCCGGCATTTTCAGTCAAAGCTATCTGGTTGGTGGTTTGGAACATTTCTTATTTTTCCATATATTGGGAATTTCATAATTATCCCAACTGACGAACTCATATTTTTCAGAGGGGTAGGTCAACCACCAACCAGCTATAATAGATTGAAGTGAAAATTATTTCAAGAGAATCAGATAATCATCACAACAAGACCCTTCACCCAATGGACTTCGTGGAATAAGGAATGGTTTTTCATTCGAAACATCTAAATACATGTTGATACCGATATCCACAGATGACATCTTCATGTGATTCACGTTCCTGATTAGATCTGATTAGTAGGTACATCTTGATACATCTTCGTTCTACATTTTAGACCATTTCCATTCTCCTCATTTGCGGATTTTTTTTTGCCTGAGAGCATCAACCCAGGCGCACAAGGTGGAGCAACAGTTGTTTCTTCGTACAGTAGAAAGCACACAGTTCACTATCTGTAATATATAAAAAAAGGACTATATATATATTATATAATTATATATATATATAATTTGATGTGGGAGACCCATGTAAACCCAACAACCAACCATCCCCTGACCCGATCCCAAACCATTTGGAGGATATGAAATAACACGATGCCCTGCAAAAACATGCATTTATATGCATTGATCCTCTTTGGTTGTTTTTTTAAGCTATTGAAAACCACCATTTATATCATTTATAGGTAAACCGGTAAACCATCATCTTGATTTACCCTCTGGTAAACAAACATAGCTATGGAAAATCAATGAAAATCACTTTTTTATGGGAAAACTCACTATTTCTATGGCAATGTTCAATAGCAAACTGTAAACGTATTGTGCCATGGCTTCCAGTTCTGTACCCTCTGATTATTTAACATAGCCATGGAAAATCTATAGGTAAACCATCTATAAATGGACCATGGCTTCCATGGCTATGTTAAATAATCAGAGGGTAACTGTTAAATAACCACAGGATACCTGGATCATTCTGGATCTATGGCTAATCGTCGCGGGGTGCAACCGCAGCGATGTCCAGGAAATGGAGATCAAAATGGATTTTCGATGGCTCGATCTCTCAGCGGATTCGGCAGAAAAGCCCTGAAAACGATACGGAAAAGCCCTAGTTTTGGAAGGAAATCAGCGTGATCTGCAACTTGTGGAATGGTGTACGAATCTTATTGTGTTTACTGGAGGGTAAATGATGTTTTATAGGATACGTATGATACCTTCATCTCAGAAAAAACAATTAAGTATTAAGTACTGACAGTTGCTCAAGTTGTTTTGACCATGGCAAACAAGATCATGCTGTACAGCTCCACAAGTGGAATGGCAACTCAGCGTAAAGGCTGCCATGGCTGCCATGTTCCATTGCCCATGTGGACGGGTATCACTTGTAGTGGAGTCGGTCAATCTTATTTCTTGTCATAAAAAAATGTTGTCGGGAGAAGAGTAACTCACAACCATTCACAACCTCAAAAAATTCATATAAACTCTACTACGTACATGTACCTCAACATATCCATGAACTCTTTCTAAAATCCTCCTGGATGTTATATTTCTTCAGTGGAGTTGAATGAATATTAGTATTATTATCGTTATTATTATCTTAAAATTCTTAATATTATTATTCCCAGAGGATCCATGGTGCTGGTATATTTACCTACATTGACCCCTAAAGTAATTTGAAATAATCCCAATGTAGGTAATTATTCCATACATGGATCCTTAGGGATTATTAATAATATTATTCTCCGTGTTATATGAATTTTCTGAACTTCGCCAGGAACCCCCAACCTGGTTTCCCATGGTTCCCTCATCGCAGCACGGCAACACTTTTGCAGTTCCGAGGAACGTCCAACATGTGTCACGGACGATTTATTCCAAGTCCGGAGTCTCAGGGCGCTGGGAAATCCCTGGTAACTAGATGGGTAATTATTCAAATAATAAATCTAAATAAATATATAATTACCTACTATATTTAGATATATATCCCATGGATTATCTACTATATCTAAATAAATGGAATTATCTACTATATTCAAATGAACTCGATGGGTATTCAAATGGAAACATCATATCTACTTGGTGGCGAACTACCCACGAATCGTAAGTGGGTTAGTTCACCCCAGTGATATACATGGGATAAGGAGCGGGTTAATCCACTTATAATTGGGGTGAACTAAGCCACTTACTAAGTGGGATGAGCCACCAAGTACTATATCTAAATAAGTATATATAATATTATATAATTATATATTAGCATGGCGCTCTAACACGTTTTTGGGGGGTCTCTTTAGAGGCTTATTGTTACCTTAAAACTGGGATATTGTAACCTTAACTTTGGGCAATTGTAACCTTAAAATTTGGCAATTG
>Ga0126342_10005822_pt1 | contig 21671 bp, 25 predicted proteins | sample Cyp1metagenome_FD_92528 | JGI IMG/M metagenome (GOLD analysis project Ga0126342, IMG submission 92528) | Coral microbial communities from Lord Howe Island, Old Settlement Bay, Australia - Cyphastrea 1 metagenome | ecosystem: Host-associated > Invertebrates > Cnidaria > Coral ... | reverse complement strand
GAGAAAGAAGGAAAAGTGCTATATGCTTCCAACGACAGCGTGCCTAACGACAGCGTTTTCAATGAAAACGTTGTCGCCAGGGACGCTGTCGTGTAAAACACATAGCACTTTCATTTTGCTTTTCTTGTAGAAAGAAAATTCAAAAAAAAATCTATATAAATTTCAAAAGAAATAGAGAAAGAAGGAAAAGTGCTATATGCTTCCAACGACAGCGTGCCTAACGACAGCGTTTTCAATGAAAACGTTGTCGTCAGGGACGCTGTCGTGTAAGACAGATAGCAAATTTCTTTTGAATTGAGAGATCTTGGCAAGCTGAAAGACAAAATACATAGAAAATATTTTCCTAAAAATTGAGATTGAAAAAATGAGTCAGAACTTATAGAACGCAATGTGTTACGCACGACAGTGTGCCCCAGCAAATATGTTCAGCTGCATAGAAGCTGTGGCTGACATCTTGTCCAACAGGGACGCCGTGTATGTGCAATGGCGCTCTTTGCACTGCAAGTAAGAAACATGGCAGGCTTGGCCATGGATCCTATACAATCTCTCGAGCCTTGACAGCCCGAGGCTGCGCTCTGTACCTCATGCCTTTTTATCCTGGCGTCCACACTAAACGGGACCACCACGAAACAGTCAAGCAAAGCACTGTTCATGACGAAGCAGGGCATGCCAAAGCTCTGTGTTAGGATATCTTGGGTAAAGGATGTCACACATGCTCTTCAGTATTCATCTTCAGGGCTATATATATATATTTATTTATTTATCTATGTATATATATATGTGCAAACACAAATACACGCTACTTACATGTGTACACAATTTTTTCTATACATGAACTTCTGTATTTATCCTGGCTCCCAAATATACATATATACACACAAACAAAGACGTTTCGGTAGGCATAGACATAGACATAAATTTAGGTGTGCACATGAATTACACATATATCCCCATACATTGATGTAAACTGAAACACTGAACAAACATGTGCCGACTTGGTTTGCCTCAGCCCAAACTTGGTATTGCAGCCTGGGGGAAAAACCGAAGGGGGTTCATAAGGAACCATAAGAACACGCCCGTGGCAAGGTCCAGAAAAACAACACAAGTTTGGTTTGACTTCCATTTAACACCCTATTGTGCTCAGGGTGCACTCATTTCTTTTGCGCCATACCCATTGGACGTTTCCAAAGGGAGAACACATTCGAGAAACTTCAAAATCTTTAATCCCGGAAGAAATGCATAGGCCTATTGCTATGGCTCAAAAGAAAATCATTCTAGACGGGTCCCACTTTTTGACATCCCACCATCTCAAATCTGAGAAGAGGCATTGCCCAGTGTTGTTTCCCCAGCAGAAACTCGCGACGTCTTCGTGGTTTGATGGCTCAGAATCCTTCCCACAACTATGGACATACTGTGGATGGAAGAAATCCTGCACCAGTTGATAGGTAGTTTGTTCCATTATTTAAAGGGTTTCAACTATCCAAGGTGGTGCAGGATTTTTCCATCCACGGTATGTCTTTGTACAAATGCGCAAAGATAGATAGGTAGATATCTACGTATATTGAAAACTAGATATACATATATAAACTCTATAAATATATTTACATATAGATCTATCTATATATATATATATTTATTTATTGACTGATTTATTTATTTATATATTTACAGATAGCTAGGTATATATATATATATATTTATATTTATACAGATAGCTGGATATATGTATATATATATATATATATATATATATGTGTGTTTGCTTGTACTTTTGTACTTGCACTTGAACCACCAAGAGAAACCATGTAAAACCAGTATGCATTTTTTGGAGGTACGCTGATAGAATCTGATAGAAGCTGAAGGGGTCGATTAAAAAATATCTACGACATAATTTTTTTGCAGTGCAAACCTATGGAACCCAAACCACAAACATCAGGGCTTTTGTGCCCTTGTGGAACCTAGCTCTCAGCCAGCACATGCGGTCTGGAGACAGCAGCGCTCTCAGCTTTTTCCCCGGGTGTGTTGCTTTCAGTTGTCTTCGCACGAAGTATCGTGCCAACGAATCGAAAGAAACAACAGGTATCTTTGGAAAAGTCGGTGCATCATGTTGGCCTGATGACACCTCACCCCTATCCGTTTCAAGTATCCTAAGAAACTCTCATCGTTGTTGCACTGGTGAACCTTCCTTGGATTCAGTAGCGTCCTCGCAATGTCCCTGCCAAGATGGTCAAAGTAGTGGTGTTTTGGCCTGAGCTTATACAAAAGCAGCCCCAACTCCGTGCATCGGTGGGCAAGGTGTTGCCATGCCACGAGATGTACCTCCACCTTTCTGGCCACGTCCTCAATGGATGGAACATGGGTATGAGCCGGTTTATGCACTAGAAGAAACATGGTAAAATCCAGGCTATCAACTTCAAGAGCTGGTGGGGTGAACAGGAAAACCCCAAGTTTGGAATGATTATGATTCCCTTTTTTTTTGCTTGTTGTATCCCATGACTGCTGGAATGATCTTAAATTAAAATAGTTAAAAAGTTTCGCTGTGTCCCACCAGGCGTCCGTACCATCAGTCTCTGTGAACAAGATATCAGAGTGATCCATCTGAAAAAAAGCTGCATAGATATAGTAGTGGCAAATCGCAATCAGACGCAGCATTGAATCCTAAAGTGGTGAATTGTGATTTGGCAAACAGTTGAATCCAATATCCCACCATACTCCAGCTCAAATTTTGGGAGCCAGTTCAAATACCCAACCAACATCAAATAAGAACTTTCTGAATGAAACAAAATTTCATCAGGATGTTTCTCCGAGATTTCCATGGCAATTTTGGCAAAGAACCACAAGGCACTCTTCATGAACGAAGCCTTGAAGGAACTTCCCAACTCAGGGTAGGTGCTTGGTTTGTCCAACCCCGTGTTTGCCGGTGTGAACCTTCTGACCGATATACGTATCCTTGTCTGGTGGTGGCAAGCTACCCACTTGGAAGTAACAATTTGGGGTAGGCTACAGGATCCATATGAACATCACCAACCAAAACATTTGTCCATGTGAGGGTCCCCAACCAATAACATCAATATTTTGTTTTTATATTACTATGTCATGATCGCCATTGAACTTCCCACATTGAACTTCCCCAATAAGACATTCATAGATCCAAGCGACGGTCTTGAAGCAAGATATCTTCCATCCATGAAGTATCCGGCCAAAGAAAAATTATCCAGGTGACAAATTCCAACCAACATCTTATCATATCTTATCCATGTAGAAGCCACCCACTAAGATATTGAGATATCCCCAACTGAAACTCCCGACTGAAATGTTTTGCTTACATAACATAAGCGGGTGCCTCAGGAAAGTTGAAGACCTTTCATCTTGGGTTACACAATGAAAACGAAAACAATCAGATTCAAGAATCTTTTCCTTTCGACATTCCGTTCTCATCTTCATGGAAAATTCCGCTAATCGGTCAGCCAACGTACCAGAGCCGAAGAAATCATTCCGGATCCAAAACCCCAGAGAACTGGCATACAAATCACGGCAAGTACCCAGAAACACTAGGTGCATAGGGTCGTGAAAGCAAGACTTGATGTGCCACCCCTGCACTGCCATCCAAGGTGAGTGTGGACCAGGACCTCGAACATAGTCAGCGAAGCCTCAGGAGGCTTGGGTATGTGAGCAGCTATGGTACATCCTTGGTGGAGTGGTGGCTTTTTTAGCTTTCAGGAACTTAGACATCAAAACAAAACATTGGAGGCAATGCTTCAGCAATTAAGAATCGTACCAATTGGCGCTAGCCTATGTGCAGCACTACTGTGAAAGTTCTTGTAGAGCATGTGGGGAAGCAAATGCTTGTTGTGCTGTTCCGCTAGGCAATTCATGCAAAGCTTCGAATGCTGATATGTCCTGGTAAAAAAATTGGTTTCCTTTCGTGCTTTCTCATCGGCCCGGAATCCAAAGTAGACACATTTCCATTTGCCACCGGCTAGAGGTTTGCCCTTCAGTTCCAAACGGTGACCTTTGAGTGGCTCACCCATGAAACCTTGTTCTGGAAAAACCCCAGACCACGCAGCTTGTAGTGACCATCCAATCACTTTGGCGACAGTGTCATGCACATGGGATTTCACTTCGTCAGTTTGGATGCATTGATGGGGCAATACGACCAGTGGGTATCGAGTGTCAAAAACATGGCCTTCCGCCAGGACTGATGACATACTCCAACATATGTATTCAGAGTTGCTATAAAACTCTGCACCATCAGTGTGTAGACAAAGTGGTATGGTGCCTCGCTACAACCCCTTTGCTAGTCAAAAACAATGTTCTTTTGAACAATCGCTCAACCAAACCAAAACATTATAAGACTTGAACATTATGCAACAAATGTGAACCACGACGCAATGGTAAAGGTCAGGGTTCGTCAGGCATGGGTGGTTGCGCCATTCGTCCAATGAGCAACAGTGCTTCCAAAAATGGGAGATGCTTTCTGAACTTCGGTGGCCGGTCATAGAACGAGCAAACTGTAGGGTTCAAGGGAATACAATTTTTCAAAACAGCTGAAATATCTTTGTAAAATCGATACAAAATATGTTTTCTTTTGTGCCCCTAACTCAAGTTTGTGGCTCCAACCTGCAATGGTCCAGCTTCATAAACCGCGTGAAGAATCTCATGTGGCAGTAAGAAAGGCACATCGACTGGCTGCGCCACCTTCTCGAAGTCAACCTGAGCTGTTCGAATATATTGCTCACTATTATGTTCTTGATTTGTAAAAAAAAAACAGAAAACAGAGTCCACATATATAAAATGTATTGTCCAGAAACTATCAAGTTCATGGTCACCTTGTAAACGGTAAGCTTGACACCCCAGAGTGAATGCAACCATTTGTGGAGATCGCGTTCTTGGTTGGCCGCGTGACGACCCCCAGTCCCTAGACTGCTAAAAGCCTCTAGCGCTGCACTAGGAAGACCATCCTTGATGTTTGCCCTGGCCAAATCACAGATTTCAGAAACATTGGCCCGTCCACAGCCAAGCATACCTTGGCAGAAACGATGGGTATGATTGGGTTGGGGCTTGCTAATTTTGGGAATACAACTTTTTAAGTTTGGTCTTAGGTTGCTAAACCGTCACACCAAAATTTCACTCATAGAAAGCAAAGGTTCGGATGTATGACTGCGCCGTCTGGCATGTCGGCATTTGATCATAAGCTGTTTGCCTTCCGGTGCTTTTTTTTCGTCATCTGCATGTTAAAAAAATCAGTTGCAAAACTTTTGTAAGTGGAAGGGTCCACAATTCACAACAACTGGAAGCGTCCACATTCCCACAGTGTAACCCACAGAAGCGTCAGGCCTATGCCGATGGCGACCATTGGCCTTGCAGGCACCTGCGTGGGACAAGTCTGGGCGCATGGCATGGGTGGTTGCATGGGTCAATGTGGTGGGGCCAGGACTCATCCAACAATTCAATTTTCTCAGAATGGATCAGATCTTCAACTCAGCAATGCTCCTTTGGCGTGAGACCACTGTAAGACAATCAAGCTGGGAACTGTCAAATCTCAGGAAGTTTTTTTTTGATGAAACCATATTAAACAGAAAGCCCAGATTGTGTTCTAACTTTCTTTAATCATTGAATTCCCAGCACTGCGATTGCTTCCCTCAACGGGTCGCCATTTTCACTGCTACCGGCAGCCTTGCTATGCAAGGGCTTTCAACCAAAACCAACACAGCCTATCAGGCAGTCGGGGATGATGAGAGAGATTCAGATAGATAGATAGATAGATAGGTAGGTAGATAGATTAGATTGGATTAGATTAGATTAGAATAGACTAGATTAGATTAGATTATAGATTAGATTAGATTAGATTATAGATTAGATTAGAATTAGATTAGATTAGAATTAGATTAGCTTATAGATTAGATTAGATTAGATTAGAGATTAGTTTAGATTAGATTAGATAGATAGCAATAGATAGCAATAGATAGCAATAGATAGCAATAGATTTGGAAAATTTCAAATAAATTCAGATTCAGATAGATTCAGATAGCTAGATGAATAGATCGATAGGTGGATGGATAGATACCATTTGTATGTATATATAATGTATACATCAACAAGTTTACAAATACAAATATTGACCACCCCATTTTTTTGATTTGGGAAACATCCCCAACTCCTACCCTGAGAAGGCCATGGTCACCACGGTCAGACAATCTCCTCTCAGGAGGCCTTGTCTTCATCCGCCTGCTTTCCCTCCTGACCCGCCTTCTTTCCTTTGCTTCTGTTGGCCTTCCCTTTCTTTGTCTTCAGGCCACTCAGCAATGCTTTGGCCGCCGACTGGCAAGCACGGTGCTGAACCCGGTGTTGGGAAATGGATTGGTGATACAAACAAACAGGTTCAAAGCTTGGAAAATGAATGTCATTCTTTGCTTTCACCAAGTTGGTTTTGGCTGATGGTGTGACATTGAAATAAAATAAACAACATGTGCGATTTGGGTTTCCTAGTCCAAGTGCCGAAGCCTGCAAATGGTAAACCCATTCGATATATAGTAGGAATATCATGCCCAACCCTTTCCCATTCGAGCCTCTGCCTTGTCAAACCATGCTGCCTTTTCTTCTATGATTGCGAAAAACTTCTGGTAACATTTTGGATTCGCAGTCTTCTCCTGTCGCAACTGCTGCATCTTCTTGTATACTTCCTCCATTTTTGTGTTGAACTTGAGAAGCTCCTTCACCAGGTCTCCACTGTATTCCAACGTACCAAGGGAGATGGCATATTTTCTCGCCTCTGCCCCTTTCTTGAGGCACTCCTCCATTTGCGAGACAGCCAGCCTGGGCAGAACAATGGAGAGATGATGAGGCGAGGTTGGCTTGCTGCATATACATGGTGAAAATAGGTTTGGATAGATGTGTTCAAAATCAGAAAACGATCAGTTCAATTCCATGGGATATGCGAGGTAACCAGTGATCCACATGAAAGTTTCCAGACCAGTACAGCACTGCTAAGGGTTGGGCTCTTCAGAAGTCTTCGGCTCCATTTTTTCGGTCTTGTCTTTCTTTTCCTTCTTCGCTTTCTTCTTGTCAACCTTCTCATCGGTCAAAGCTTGCGTCAATGCCTGCTGACCCGCTTCGTTGGCCACTCGGGCAGCTGGCTGCAACCCTGCCAACAATGGCCCATCGCCCGTCGTGAGGGCTTCGACGAGCTCTTTGTTGTTGGCGTCTCGGACAGTAACCGCAGTGGATTCTTTGGTCATGTCATCGTTGCGAACCAGGTCACCCTTGCCAACATAGTAATAGATTTCCTGCAAGCAAATGGCAGCTACAAAGCTTTTGGGATTGTTGGCAGGAATCAGTGGCTGGATCATAAAATCACACCCACTGCTATTGCAGAACGAAGAGGGCAGATCTACTAGTTGGCCCGAAATGGTTTCAAATAATCTGATTTCAATTTTGTTGGAACCTGACGCATTGCGAGGGAAGAATTTTCATGAGGCTTCCCCATGCATGATATCAGGATAGGGTAGGTGGATTCAGAGCTTGAAACATTTCGTTTCTTTTGGAAAAATCTTGCATGAAAAAGAAACCTGCCCATGCAATGTGTGAACATCAAGATCGGATAGGTTGTCGTATCAAATAATCCTTTGTTTTTCCTAATTGGTGAGCCCCGGAACAAACCAGACAAAAGAAAACCAAACAACTCTGTCAGGAATTGGACCAGACCAAGACGACTACCCAACCAGTCCTCTTCGTCCTGATCGAAGTCAGGGTCCCAGTACCAGAGGTTTCGTTCCTTCAGCGAGCGCATCAATTGCTCCGCTTTGGCCTTTGGGTATTTCTGGTAGATGTCACGTGACTTCAGCCCTTCTCTCTCCTTTCGATTCAGCGTCAATTTCTCAGCTTTTCTTTGGATCGTGATCTCCACCCTCAGGAACCGGAAGCACGGTGCCCAAAAGAAAGCATTGGAGGAGCAGTTCAGCAGGGAATGGGCTGATGGGTGAGAGACACTTGAAGCAAACGTCAAGCAAGTTGAAATTGAATATCATGAGAGACAATTGAAGCAAACGTTACACAAGTTGAGATTTAACTATCATCCCAACATTTCAGAATATGAACTTTTCTTTCAACCAAGTTGCTTAGACCAGTCTTGGGAGCACTCGAGCCACTGCCGAAACAAGTCATTTTTGTCTCGCACAAAGTGCGAGGCAAGACTTTGAGGGAACTTTTTCCGGTCTAGGGCTTGTCTGTTGAACTTGTCCCACTCAGCCTTATGAGTCACACCTTAGTGGTTCAGCACAGCCAACTCCCAAGGAAAGAGTTGACAAGCTATAGGCCACCAAAAGCTCGAAAACACCCTTTTCAGTGTTATGGCCATGACACTTTCTGCAGTTTTCTATGAGCGGATTAAAAGGTCAAAGGCTTGCAAGAAATGGGAACATACCTGATATCTAACCTGAGTATACCTGAGTGAGCGATTTGAATATATTTGTATATATAAAGGCTTCCAGAAAATGCAAACAAAGCTTGAATGTCCATATGATCACATGCTTTCTGTTTTGACTGCAAACATGGGGCCTTGAAACTTTGTACACAATAGTCAGGGCAGTGTTGAGTTGGTCTCAAGTTCAAAATGCTGACTAGATGCTATTTGCATTGTCGAACTGCGAGCCAGATGAAGCCCTCTGTTGCTCTACCACTTCTCCCAAGTCTTTGTTTTCCTTCTCTTCCTTGTCCTTGTTCGCTTCCTTCGTCCCTTCCTCTCCTGGCTTCTCCTGCTTTTTCTTTTCCTCTTCCTCTCCTGACTTCTCATCTTTCTTCTTAGGTTCCTGTTCTTTCTCTTGGGATGCCCCCCTCTCACCAGCTGCATGGAGAGGGAAACATTCATCCACAAGTGTGTCAAACTCCGCCAAGTCTTCTGCAGTGAGACCTGTTTCCTTGCCCTTATCTTCTTCATCGTCATCTTCTTCTGCCTCCTCCACATCACTTTTCTCACAGTCTTCACTTCCATCCAAAGACTCCTGCTCACTGTCACTGCTGGTTGGAACAGTCTGCGCGCTTGCCTCAGATGAGTCTGAGTCCTCTGATTCATCATCCTTCTCTTCTTCATCATCATCTTCACCTTCATCTTCATTGTCTTCTTCTTCTTCTGGGTCCTTGTTTGGGTCTGCTCTGTTGCCTGCCTTGACTTCTTCCTGCTCTTTCATCAGCTGGCGCATGTGTTCTTCTACGGGCTCTTCAAAGTTCTGGCGTGAAATATCCTCCATGTACTGTTCAAGTGTGATTCCTTTGTCCTGGGCTTCTTTCTTCCACGAGCTGATGTTCTCCATGGAAAGCACTGTACTTGGCACCGAATCCACACTGGGACTTGGGCAAGGTGGTGGGCGAGTTGGAGGTGTCTGAAGGCCTTCCTCTGGCTTGGACTTCCCCGAAACTCTACGAGCGGGTGGGTTCACTGGGCTAAGCTTCTCTTTGTTTTCACCGTTGTTCTCAGCACTCTCTGCTTTCTTCTCTTTCTCCTTCTGGCCTTTCTCCTTCTTGTCTTTCTCCTTCTGGCCTTTCTCCTTCTTGTCTTTCTCCTGCTTGTCTTTCTCCTTCTTGTCTTTCTCCTTCTTGTCTTTCTCCTTCTTCTCTTCCTTCGTTTTTTTCTTCTCCTCGCCAATCTTGTGGATCTTCTCAGTCCTGCTAGCTTTCACTGCCTTGGCATGAGCATCGTTCTGCACTTTTGCTTTTTTGGTTGTATCTTTTGCATCTTGCGTCTCTGGCCGTCTCTTGCCAGGCATGCTCTTGGTCTTGCTATCTTTGTGTGTGCTTGGCATCTTCTTTTCTTTCTGCTTCTTCTCGACTGTCTTCTTCACTTTCAACTTACCTGTTGCTGCCTCTTCCTTCTTATAACCATCCTCCTTCTTAGAAGACTTAGAAGAAGAAGGATGTTTTGACTTCACCATTCCAACAGCAGGACGACCGCTGCAAAAGACAGGAAAACAGGACGGGTGCGCTGAACCAACCGTTCGTGGCTGAATGGATATGCACAGGGTGTCTCCCAATCGTGGCTGAATTGATCTAATCGTGGCTGAACCTATTACCCAGGGATGAAAACTGTTTATCCAGGGCTCTGGACCTACCATGTTTTACCATGTTTTTGGGTTCGTGGCTGTTCTACACCAATCGCGGCTGACTTCTCAACAAATCGTGGCTGAATTTGGAACCAATTCCAAAAAAAATAATGAAATTGTTTGGGAACCAAATCTTTGCCACCCCACCAGAACAAATAACCTACAGCACAGAAGGGCAAGGCACAGGTGTGCTGGGGCGTACCTTTCAAGATTCTTTTGAGAACCAATCTTCCCATTTTCACCTGGCAGGATCATGGGCATTGTGAAATTTTCCCAATTCTTAGGGAGTGTTGGCCACTATAGGGTTGGCAACATATGGGGCTGCTTCACTCATTCATGAACCAAGGAAGCAACTGCAGGACGGAATTAGGATTTGGGACCCTTGAAGTTGGCAGTTTTTAACTCAATGCCGCTCCATCAAACGGTTTCGCTGCAAGTACTAGCTGGACTTTGTCTTAACAGCTACCCAAGAACATCCTGTAGGGACCAATTACCCACAAGACGAACTTTAATTAGTGAAATCACCTGAACTGGATATGGCACTATGCCAAAAATTCCAGAACTGGATTCAGGTTGGCACATTTTAGCCACAAACCATCTTTTCGGGTACAACGCTTCATGATCTGGGACTTTCGAGCATGCTGCTTGATCAGGCGCAAAGCCCGGCGACGGTTCTCCTTTGCATGTCTAGTTCTCAGCTTTGCCAGAGCAACCCCAAACCTGGGCGACCAGAAGTTTGGGGATCGAAAGCACTTCTTCCTTTTTGATCACACTTCCATTGTGTTTGTTGACTTGTTCACCCACTGGTATGTGAGATTGCTCTACTTTATCGGGGTTGATTGACAACCAGAGATATTCACCGATTGCTAACTGATCAGTGGTGATCCCACAATCCTCCCTCAATACGAATGGTGCAATGGAGTATTGGCTCATGACCTGTGGTGATATAAGCCAATTTAGGAGATGTTTCCGATGTGAACAAACAAGGGATGGAGCACTGGGCATATGTTTCAAACATACATACATACATTACATTACATTACATTACATTACATTACATACATACAAACACTCTTGCATGCATGCATGAATGTGTGCATGCATACAACGCATACATGCATACATGCATACATGCTTGCCATACCATACACCATACCACACCATACATACCATACATACCATACACACCATGCATACCACACATACCACGCACACCATGCCAGCCATACCAACCATACCAAACATACCAAACATACCAATCATACCAAACATGCCATACCATGCACGGCATACATGCCTTACATGCCTTACATGCCTTACATGCCTTACATGCCATCGATCCATCCATCCATGCATACATACATACATACATACATACATTCCATTCCATTCCATTTCATTCCATCCCATTCCATTCCATTCCATTCTATACATTACATTACATTACATTACATACATACCAAACATACCACATCACACCACACCACACCATACCATAAAGCAAGCAGCCCCAAAGGATAGGCCTGACTAGCCTTCAAATTGCCATTGCCTTTGACGCGGCGGTTGCCGTCAGCATCGTAGTAATGGTCAACCAGGGAAATGGTCTGGGTGCTTTTGGTGCGAGGTTTGAACTCACCCAGCTGCGAAATTTCTTCATTGCCTTGGTTTTCACCCCGGGGATTTATAAAGAACCACCACATGTGAAATGTTTACCTCTGTTCTTATCAAGAAGTTGTATGATCTTACAATGGTCTTGCCGATACAAACATGCATCCTACTTGCCCATACTATGTCGGAATCGTAAGAACAAAGCTTTCGAAATTGTAATTTCCCTGGTTGTTTGCCACCCCAAAAAAAGCCCCCCACAAGTCTACTTCCAATAACATTCTTCCTATAGTTTTCCTACATATTTGGTGGGTTGCTGGGGCCTTTTTGGGGTGCCAAACCAACCGGAAACTTTCTATTCCGAATGTTCTCTCTATACTGTATACTGAATCTTGGAAATCGAGTAACTGCTGTAAAGCCATGTAGGCTTCTCGGACATGCCCCCAAAATCACCCATGAGCAGACGATGGCGGTAGCAATCTAGACAACCCATGAGGTGCTGGAAAACCGGAAGTTCCTGCATCCACGATCCCTGTGGTTGTTCCAAAACCCACCACACCCCAAGAGCCGCGCAGACCCATAAGATTATGAGTGTGCGTGCTGCAAGACGGTTTCCAGAAAGCACCGATTCGTAACATTCTTGTCCATAGGGATTGCTTTCTGATCTTCGGGCTGTACCCGAATTCCTTGGAAGGCGGCGACAGCAAAGCTCCAAATCTAAACAAATTAACTGATTTGCTTTCATTGGCGCACATTGCAATTATCATTAAAGGTGAATGAACCAATGATGTGTTTCCCATAATTAGCCTTAATTTGAACCCCAACTTGTTATAGGCCTAGTATTGTGAATGCTCAATTGGATAGTTGGATCTCTCAAACTGAAGTGCCGTTTTGCGTTCCAAAACTGGAACCCCTTTTGCACAAATGTTTCTTTAAAGGGGCAAATTTTCGCACCAAAAACGGAGCCCTTTGTGGGCCTAATTTTGAAACAATATTTTTCATTCTCTGTGAGCCAAAAAAAGTTGTAGACTTGGCCCTGAAAATGGTCATGGGAGATTCTGGCCCCCCACAAACACTCCCATAAACTATAAACTTTTGGGTTATAGACTTATGGAAATAAAACCAAATATCACAGGTTGGGCTGTTTGTCCAATCCCTTCCGGTGCTGAGGCGCATGTATACAAAGCTGGAACATACCGGAGCTGCCAAGCACCCCGATCCAGGGCGAAGGCACGTGGCATGGTAGAGCGCTGACACGAAACCGGTGTTGGTCAGCATATTCATGGTTTCCGGGTTGTGATCCAGGTCCATTGCCACTGAAGAAGTTCGACCCTCCTAGATTGGGAAGAAAACTATTGTTTGAAACACTATTGCCACTATGGGCCTATATGGACATTCTTTTCGTTGCTGATCATGGGATTCCTCCAAATGGTTCCCTGCATTGGTGAGCAACAAATATGTTTCCCATCGTTTGTGCATGTCGAACATTTAGCATTTGGGGGGTGCAAAACAGACATCACGTTTCAGCTTCATCTACCCAACTCTTTTTGGCTATCCATTCGACCCCATTTCATCCAACCCTCTCAGTCCTGGAATTCCCCACGTGTAACTGAGCATTGCCCTGCAAACAGCTCTAGATGATCCAGTTCATGGCCAGGCCCCCACTTCAACGAAGGGATTGCAAAGATGCTGGTGACCAGCACTCCAATAACCTCATACGTTTGCGTGGGGAGTAATCCTTTGAACCTATATCAAGTCCCTCCATCATGGTATGTTCCCGAATGTTGAAATTGATGTTCAAAACATAGTGGGGTCAATTGACCCGCTTGGGTTAATGATCACCAGTGGATATTTCGAGATTTGACTTTTGCATGGGGCAAACAAAAACATATTGAAGGGCTGGGGAACCATTACCCAACAACAGGATGTGAAGGGAGCTAGGTGGATTCCAGTGTTGCCAGGGGACAGCAGGGGCCTTCAATGCCCGCAGGCCTTGAAGAATGGTGCGCTTCTTCACTTCTTTGAAGGACATTTTGGGTGGGTCCATCACCGGTGTCTTTGCATGTGCAAAGGCAAGCACGGTGCGCTTGCTAACAACCCTTTTACCCATGATTCCCAAGGCACTGACTAGCAAGTGTACCCCTAGATCACGATGGATTGAGCTTTGAATGGCTGTGAAAAAGAAACTGTAAAGTTATGGTGCAATGGTTGCCTGACCTAAACGAAGAGTTTTCCCATGAGATAGCTTCACCATTACAACGGGTCTCAACATGTGACTTCTCACCAAGTATCATCAATGCAACCGGCAAAACCCGAAGAGATATATGGCTCTTTTTGGGGTTGATTGGAGGCAGCAGTTGAAATTTTGGGTCTTTGAAATAATGAAGCTTGTTTTTGCCAGCCTTCTTCCACATCCATCCGTAGATAACTAATCTCCCTGAAATGGCAAGCGGGAGCTTCACAGGTGTTGATGCTTTGCATCGCTTCCCCTGACAAGCATTTTCCAAAATGCCTACGAAACCCAAATGTAACTTTGTTGGCATCACATACTTTTTGACATGCAACCGGTCGCATACCCATGCATTTGCGCAAACATTTCGAATCATAGAATCAACAAAATCTTGGGATTCAGCTGGTGTTCAAACACATCCTGTGGGTTGCGGTCTACAGCTGCACATCTAGAAAGTTGAACTCAAAATCAAACACAGGACACATCCTAAGGCAGCACCCCTGCTTTGGTGCAGGCACTGATCCAAGCCGAAACGACACCACCAAATTTCGACCATGTAATTTGGCCATTGAATTTCTCCGATCCCTTCACCACGAAAGCTTTCGCCCTCAGTAACACCTCGATCCTGGCTGCACCACGGTTCACTGTGTAGCTGTGGCAGCCATGATGCACCTTGTCAGGACTCGGCAAAGCGTTGCCTGAGCAGATGCAGCCGGGCTCTCTGGTGGTTGGGGATTGAAAGAGGTCGATATGTGACTTACCTTCTTGGATTCAATCTACATGCTATACATCTCTCTTTGTTTTTATCCATGGGTCTATGGATTAGCCTGCCTATGCTTTCTATCCATGAACTGTTCGATCTTGTTTTGAACATGTAAATAAATAAATATATCTATATATATATGCACACATATGTATATATATATATATTCATTTGCGTATTTAAACACCCCTATATGAATGTGCAAACACGATGATCTTTATATATATATATTTATCTATTTTGGAACAAGTACTACAACATGCACACCAGTGAGGAAGTGGAGAGAACGCGAGAGGAATGGACAAGGACTTTAAAACGATAGGTCCCCAACCACTCTTTTTGGGGACCTATCGTCTTATATATTCATTTGCGTATGTACACCCCAATAGCAATGTGCAAACTCGATGATCTCTCTCTTTCTCTATATATATACATATATGTTTATAGATATGTAAAAATAAGTAAGGGAGTAAGTAAGCAAGCAAGTAAATAAGTAAGTAAGTGAGTAAGTAAGTGCAATCTGTAAATATATATAATATACCTACAATCCTTTGCTGACGCGAAAGAATCATGGGTGCTATGAATACATAGAGAATAAAAGACCAACATGGGGATACATACAGAATAATAGACCAACATGGGGATACATAAAGAATAATAGACCAACATGGGGATACATAAAGAATAATAGACCAACATGGGGATGTCTCTCAAAAGTGGTGCCCATGAGTGCCCCAATACAATTTTTTGAACATTGGAAGCCAACAGGTGGGTGAATGCAAAATATGGGTTTCTGAACATATCCGACATGGACCACGTGATTGAAGCCTTTGGAAAACCAGCCAACCCTTTTGTCAAGCGGCGGGGGATCTCCATCTTGGTCAAGTTGTATTCGTGGTACATCAGGTCACTCGGCTCCTGCAAATTCGGTCCCAGGTCCGACCAAGGAGATTGGATGAATGAAGGTTTTGTTTGTGGGTTGGGTTCATGTAAAACCGAGTCTTTGAAGAAGGCTCCTACTTATTGTCAAGCGCCCACAAGCCCTAACAAAAAACAGATCAATCCTTGCAACCTTTTGACCAGAAAGGACATACATCATATCAGAACATTTTTGGGACAACACTTTGGTTTGCCAAAGGCTTTCTATATTATTGGAACTATGAAAATTGGCCGCCATGGGGACCACAAAAACATTGGAATGTCTCAAAATAGGGGATCCCGAAACTTGATTCTTTTATATTCTTTTATTGAAACATAAAAAGTTTCGGGATTCCCTATTTTTAGACATTCCCAAATGTTGATAGAATCACTGCCGATGCACTGGGTGAGGAGGAGGATTCACAGATGCTTCGGCCTCCACTGCCTCATGAGATTCACGAGGTGCCGCAGCACGCTTGGGGTGGCCGTGGCGGCGGCGGAAGGATGCCTTCTTGTTGCCACCCTTCTTCTCCTTGAGTACCTTGCCCTTCACGGTCGATTCCTTCTTCTTCTTGGGGTTCACCTGAAAAAAGCCGGGAAGGGGGTGATACATCTTGCTATCCCTGAATAATATTTGGTATTCTCTATCAATCTTGCTGCTGTCTTGGATGAACTGTGGTAAACACCAAACAGATCAATTAAGCACATCAGGTTGGTCAAGTAGCCTGGGGGCCAATGAATGGGGCATCGCACATCATCAAGTCATCCACAACAGCATCAAAAGATGTAGGTGGCTTCAAAGATGGCATCTTCACGCTGGTTTCTGGAAGTTTCGATGGCATGGGCTCATCGATTCCCATAATGCCCAGGGCTTCATGAAACGATTCCTCCAACGCTTTTTTAGTGGCAGCTTTCCATCGTTTTCGTTCTGCAATGGTAGGCTTCTCCCATGGAGAAGATGGTATCAGAGTATCTCCAGACAACTCAGATTCAGACCCCGTATCCTTAGATGGTAAATCTGATTGAAAACGATCACAAGAGACAGAGAACCCCGCTCAGAAGGAAGTAAGTAAGAACCCCTGGCTTTTAAAGCTATAGCAAACGGCCCCTCATGAAGCACTTTAAATTTTGATAAATTTTGTGAATAAAATGAGGCCATGAACCCCTGGCCATATCACATTTCTTGGCAAGTCACTTCCACATCCTTCGGGGATTCAACCTTCTTCTCCACCCAAGACTTGTCCACCGCTGCATCCGAAGCCTTGCCCTTCTCCTTCCGGATCTTGACAGTGCTCATCGGCTCTTCATGATCAGGGGCATGACGTTTTGCAGGAGTGATGTACTTCCGAGCATTCCGAGACTCCTCAATCCTCTTGAGGGCGCCGACAAAACCACCATCACCATCATCTTCGGCCGAAGATGCAGGACTTGGAGGCAATGGGGGCACATGAAGGCATGCCAGGTTAAACCCATGAGCCGTGTTGCCCTTGGAATCTGCCGGAAGATTGGGCACATCAGCTCCCAAATCCAGAGACTCACCATCCGAGCTGTCAGACTCCTCGCTTTCATGGTAAGATTTGTCGAATGGCGGCACAGCATCACAGGGGGCATCAGTTGTCACACCGGCCGCACCGACAACCTCACTGCCTCCATCAAGTTCAGATTCATCAGACTGATCCGCTTCAGCTGCAGGCAATGGGTCAGGGCTCACTTCTCCCAAGACAAGAGTCTCGTCATCATCATGGCAAGGGCTGCCTGGATTGGCAGTGTGATGGTCTTCAGAATCATCTTCCGATGATGACGAGCCATCCTCATTCGAAGCCTCCACATCACCCGAATCATCCTCCCCAGCATCCCCAGCATCACTTGTAGCATCTTCCAATGCCTAGCGCAAAGAGAAGTATAGGGACATTCAGGGAAAGGTTGAAGGAATGTCTTTCAATGAAATTTTTATTTTGGTAGTACTGGTTGGCCCGCAGAAGCTTGCACGAATACTGTATATGATCCATCAAGGTCTCCAAACTATTTCTGTTTCACACTTCCTGAACATAAGGATAAGAGGTCAATCACAAACCCGCATAACCTTTGCCTCGTTCATATCATCATCTTCTAGAACTGGGCGACGGGCAAGCCGACGACGAACCTGGTGGCATGAACCCCCCAAATGTTAAGAGCAGAACAGGGGCCACCACAAACAAAAAAACGTGTTAACGTTCAAAGATTTTTTTTGAATCGGGCAGGCAACTGCACTGGCAGGGGACGGGCGCAACATTGACTTCAGCTCTCCAACCCGAGGATGAAAACTCTTCATGCCTGGGTGTAAGGCTTCAAAGACTAAATCCCAGAAAGGGTTCCAAACTTTTCACCACTGGAGTGACTAGAAAAAGAAACCAATTTAGTCCCAAGCTTAAATCATTTTTGGCAACATTTTTGACCACGGGGTTTTAAAAAAAAAGTTAAAGCTAATCCAATTTAGGCACTATTTCGGAAAAGATAACGCAACGCCCCTATGAGTTTCTTCGCTCTGCCTCCTTCTTCCGAAGCTTGCACAACCTTCGCGACGCCAGGTTTGCAGAGCAGGGTCCCATCCAAGAGTTGGTCAAGATACCTAGGCGCGGTGGGTCGGGTGTGCAAACCACAAAATAGGTGCTCCTGAAAAAAAACATCCCCCCAGTCAATCGTTTTGCAAAGGGTTTCCCATGAATGAAAATCATTATATAAGATTGCGTGTCTGACGCATCAACAGTTTATAAACCTCCAAACCAGTCATATGGAGCTGGCTGTACTTGGACCCTGTTCTTTTTGTGGCAAGATGCAGAAAGACGTCCGTCAAAACAAGTGCCCCGGGCACACTGGTGGGCCATTGGCGCACCATGGGCTTCAACCAGATGTAGTTCGCCGCTATTTCCTCTTGGGGTGAATGTTCATCCATGAAAAAAGAAAAACTGGTACGGCATGGAATTGGAATAGAATGGAACGGAATGGAATGGTTTGTGACGACATAGACGGGCTCTTAGATGGGTGCATCTCTACAATTACACTTCTCCTATTTTAACTTTTTAACATATCATAGGAATCATATTTTGTCAAGTTCTCAACCCTTGTCCCGGAATGAAGGGCGGTGAATCTCTGACTCCAGCTTGATCAAGTCAGCTCCCTGAAAGCCGCTGCTCCGGATCAGGTTCAACGCTCGCTCTGGCAAGCTCTCCAGCATCTCAGCGGCCACAGAAGCCTTGGGCTGGGGCAGGCTGTACCTTAAAATCTTACAAATAATTTTGGGGGCCCTCAAAGGGTAACTTGGTCTCCAACTGGCTGCCTAACATTTGTGGTGGTTTTCCAAAACTAAACAGGATCAAAATCAAACCTATCAAGATAGAAGGGGAGTCAAGATATGCTATCAACCAATCCCCAAACCAAAATGCGTCAGAATTAGTCAGATAAGCTATAAGTTGAGAATCCACCTCTGAAATCAAACCTATCAAGATAGAAGGGAAGTTAAATGTGTTATACACCAATCCCCCAGCAAACACGTATAGTCAGATAAGTTATAAGTTAAGAATCCACCTCTGAAATCAAACGGGGTCAAAAACGACCTATCACACAAAAAGAACAGTTAAGGTATGTTATAAAAACAATAAGATCCCCAATATATAAACAAATATTATCGGATAAGCTAAGTTGAGAATCTACCAGCTTCTCATTCCAGGAAATCTTCCCAGGTCCTTGGTTGCACGGGCTGGGGAATAGAGCCGACAGTCCATAACTTCAGTTACGGGTTGGAGAACCCTGCATTCTGAGGTTTGAAAATGCCGTCGCTAATTGTGTGGGAAATAAATTAGTGGGACAACATCAAAGAATTTCCTGAAATTAAAAATCAATCAAATGGAATCATGAAACGAACGCTTCGCCAATTCGAAGCCTGATCGCCCAAAGCCGCTCTGAAATCTAAAGCGCCGGCGTCAGCGCCCGCCATTGATGTTACAGGGGGATGGCTGCACTGCCCTAGGGTCTGATGTTTTCCAATCCCTTGGGCAATCCAGGGGGCGAGAGCGTGGTGTGAAAAAACCCATCTATCTTCCACCATCCCCCACTCAAATTTGATACTGGAGCTGAATACTTACACGGCAGCTACACAGAATCCACCTCTTGCGCGCGTCCCAGGTCCAAACTGGCCAGGCGTGCCGCAAAGCGTTGCTGAGCATCCAAAGTGGTGAACCTCAGGCGGCAGAGCCAAGATGTAGGAGTATGGGTTCAACTCTGCATGGGGTATGGCCAATCACAACATTGGTTTTCTTGGATTGTTGGAAACAAATTTTACCACCCATACTTCAAATCACAGTTGCAAGGCGGCTTTGTCCTGGGGCCTCCAGCTAATGGAGTCATGGGATCTGCAACTCACCCATTGCACGTGTTGGTGGAGACACGCTGGAGGAACAGGCTTACTTGTTTCATTAGACTGCCATGAAACTGCCATTCCCAGGGGGCAATTAGTTTTGAAAACGTCAGCGGTTGTTTTTCTGGCCAGTGTAGCCGTGGGAACTTGCATCGAGGCCCCATCCATATGGCCTTGACTTTTGTTTGAAACATGTTGGAAATAAATTTCAAATCATAAAAGCTGTTCGGAAACCTACTGCAGTTTCAATGCGACAGGGCGGCAAACCCCAAGCCCCCTTTGGCCCGAAAAAGGGCTTGGAACAGTTGCGGCACTTCCGTGCGGACCTGGTGAAAGCAGCCCGGCTGGGATTTTTCAAATGGATTTTGCCAAACACATCTGCAATTGATAGCACGCGTTTTTGGTCAATTTTTGGGAAAGGTATCACCCAAGATTCTTTTGATTTTGGAACATCCACATTCACGTGGTTCACCCGTTTGAATTCTGTACTGTGGTATGATGAGATAAATCCATAGCTGATGTAGGGTTGTTTGGATTTTGGTTTTTGATTCTTCACTGTCAATGAAACCACCACCGGGCTACCCAAAACGTTCTGGAATCCACATCCCAAAAACCTTGAAATAGATGCGGTGAAAAGCTCCACGGGATTTGGGGATATAAATTTAAACTCGAGGTATATTATAGTTGATTGGGTTATACATGATGTTGTAACATCCAATAAATCGGAAAATGCCACAATCCACACATGGAAAAACATTCTCTATGGTGCTTGCTGAAGGTGCCTGGAAACCATAGTTTTGAGGGCGCCTAGAATTGAATGTATTGTTGGTGTCCATGTTGCATGAGGAACCCAGATGTTTTTTTGCTGTAACAATTCGATATATATATATATATATATATTTATATATATATATCCTATATGGGCATGACCATTCGTTCAAAGAAACATAAGTTTACCCAGTAATGACTCAATACCTAGAGGTTCCCAATAGATATAGATAAAAGAATATAATACTTCGGCAAGCCGGGGGTGGAAGTTTCAAAATTGAAACGCCTATAGCCTATAGAGCGGAGCAAAGAATATGCCTACAGGGTACGGGCAAGCCCTCCTGCCTTCTGTGCTTCGCAGCAACAATCTCTTGACCTTTCATTCCGGATTCCGATGCCATCTCTTTTCAAAGTTGGATCTAAGTATGAAAGTCATATGGCGTCTCTTCAGTAATTGTAGAGGTCCTTCCATGTTCTTAGTGTGAGACGTCCGCGTTGCTGCTGTGCTAGTTTTAAAAGCATATTGGCGCCCAAAAAATGCATCACTCCGGGAGTGGTAAAGGGCTAGCTAGCCAGCTCTGGTCATCATCTTCACACACTCATGCCGCAACTGCCAAAAACAATGTGGCAACAACTAATGGTGTCATTCTACGAGGATGCCCAAACATACAACATCATTTGCAACATAGCAAAGCATAACGCTGTTTGGCAACAAACAGCTCCACAAAGGACGGCTGAAGATTCTCTCGGCATAGGCACGGCCATATGGAGTTCGTACGGACGGTTGCGAACGGTTGCGGACGGTTGCGAACGGTTGCGACCGTGAACGCAACGTCGAGCGAACACACCCTCAACCCCCAGACCCCCAGAGTGAAACGGGAACCCTTGCTACGCATTCGG
>Ga0126342_10005821_pt1 | contig 21671 bp, 20 predicted proteins | sample Cyp1metagenome_FD_92528 | JGI IMG/M metagenome (GOLD analysis project Ga0126342, IMG submission 92528) | Coral microbial communities from Lord Howe Island, Old Settlement Bay, Australia - Cyphastrea 1 metagenome | ecosystem: Host-associated > Invertebrates > Cnidaria > Coral ... | reverse complement strand
TTTGGGTCAGCATTCTAACTGTCTGGTCGCCGCCCGGGGCTGCGCCGCATTCTAAGTTTACGAAAAAGGGATTTTTGGAAACCTGGCGCGCATTCTAAGTTTCAGTCCGTCAATATATATATAATTGTATTATATATATATATATTTATACATGTTCACAGTATAACACAATATGTAGTACAAACACTGCACATATGTGTGTATGTCAATGTATATTCAATACAATGTATATTTGTTATACTATGCGCATATGTATACGCACATAGATATAATATAGAAACGCATAACGGAGGTGTGATGAATGAAGTGGATGACGGTCGTGATGCATGTGGGGGTACAGCGAGTGGCCTCCATTTTAGTGGGACAAGGTATAGCTTCAAAACAGTTCAACACCTTTTTTCTGGCAACAGACAGGGGCCCTCTGATCTCTGGCGATTGTTGTGCAAAGAATATGAACGTCCTGGCATCATCTTTCTAACATGTTCTGGAGTTTCTGTCCTGCTGCTTGGTTTCGATGATTTTTCCCCAATTTGGATGAGAAACCACATATATCCAAGTATATAATTGATTATAATTGTACCCGTCCCCCCAATCTTAATTACCCCAAATCAAAACCCTAGTTTAGAAGTTTAGCAAGTATTGGACCGAGTCATATTGTGTTCCCAAGCATTGCGATCATCTTGTTTACTATGTTAGTGGCCATTAATATCCGTTTTTCAGGATGGTTCAATTAGTTGTAAGTTGATTTATGGACCCCATTAATTATAGATATGTTCGCCATGAACCCCAGTGAAATATGAGTCATAGAGTTATAGACCAGCCTTAGCCAAAGAACTGGTGCAGCACCTTGTATCTTTGATGGTTAAACATGGTTAAACCATCTTAAAGCCTCATTCCTGCCATGTTTCCCCGAGATGCCCCAGGAAGGGATGGAGAGCTATGCGCCATGATTGAAGCCAAACACAAGGATTTGGCGCTGAAGATTGATCATCAATGTGCCTTGGCCGGTCCATTTGATGCTCCGCTTGGACATGTTTTTTTTTTTTTTTGCCTTGCTGTTGTGGTAATTCCCAGCCATACATGGCTTAAAAACAACAGCAATAGTATGACGCCAATAGCATATCTAGGTGTATACATTTTTCGGAGATTCGCAACATGAAGGATATTAAATCCATGGATTTTATGGAGAGATACCGGGATATCAACAATATGATATGGGCTTGTGCAGAAATGCTACGAATATCCAACATTTTATGACAAGGTTTTTTTTTCCTGGGGAACATGAGGTTCGAAGTCATTCCATGTTGGGTGAAGCAAACCCCAAGGTCAAGATGCTTTTTGGTTGGTACATGCTAGTTGGCCTCCCATGAAGGAACCACTTGATGTCAACGCCGGATTGAGATTTGTCAGTTTAGTATGCGGACATTCGAACGGATCGATGCACCAGGTAGTTCGTTTATACCCTCTGGTAACTAAAGATAGCTATGGAAGATGGCCCATTTATAGATGATCTATATACCTATTTGCAATGGCGATTTTCCATAGTGATGTTAGAGTCCTGGAGGGTAAATATTAACAGTATATAACCCCACAAAGCCCAAGCAGTTGATCATCCCCCGTTTGAAAAGGTTAACCTGAACTGTGCTTCGGGGTCTCCGGGCTCCGCCAGGTAAATTGTTGGAGCTTATCCTGTTGAATGGCGGGATCAAGGCCAAATCGAAGGTGCCGCACGGGACATCAGGCCCCCCTTTAAAAAACACAGCGTTAGGTAATTTTTTGTTATTTGAGGATGATTTCAAACCATTTCAAGAACTTAAAAACTATGATTTTTGGGGATGAACATCCATTTAGCTATTTTGTGAAAACCAGGGGTTCACCAGGTTGTGGACCATGGCTTAGAGGAAATCAGAATCGTTCTTCGAAATTCGATTATGGAAATCTGCTCCTTGGCCAGGTCTCTTTCTGTCAGTGGATTAATGGCCATCCATTTTTGCAGCACGTTAGTCGCGTGCGAAGGGGGAACATAGTGAATAGTGAAGCGCACTTTGGATTATTTTGGATCATTCCCTCCGAAACTCTAACATGGAGATGGATGAAAACCATTTGCAACCTATGCAATACCATATTTTGGGGTGGATGAACATCCATAAATCCCAGCTATGGGGTGAACAGCAGGGTTCCAGGGTGAACTGATCGCCACTCTAGCCACATAGCAATAGGAAATCACCGTGCTTTCCAGCCGGCCATGATGTCAGTGAACCCGCCTTTGTCGGGGGAAATTCAAGCAAAAAATGAAATTTTCAACCGCGGGTGGAAAGTGAAGCAAAAACAAAGGGCGGAATTCAAGCAAGAGCCATCTACACATTTCACCAACACCAACATCACCCAAAATCGACATGTTCAACCTTTGGGTTTGTCTGAAAGGCTAAAAACCAAAATCGCCATGACAAAAATGGAGTTCATGTTTTTTTTGTTGACACCTATTCACCCATTTTTCAGCGACCATTTCAGCCACCATTTCACCACCAGGACACCCTTCCTTCGGGCACGTCCTCGCGCATACTGGGCAGCCGACGCCCGTCGGCTTCACCAGCTACGAGTTGGGGACTGGGCATGCCACGTGAACTGAGGGAAAGCAAGGACCGGATGACGTCCTGGGCCATTGGAGTCAGGTTAGTACAGGTGAAGGAAAAATGTGCAAAGTGTGTGTATATATATAGTATACATATATAGTATACCTTTATGGTATACATATATAGTAATATAGTATATATATATAGTATACATATATAGTAGACATATATAGTATACATATATAGTATACATATATAGATATATATATATATATAGTATACATTTAAAGTATACGTTTATAGTATATATTTACAGTATACATATATATTATACATATATAGTATACACATATAGTATACATATATAGTATAAGTTTATAGTATACATATATAGTATACCTTTATAGTATACATATAGTATATATATAGTATACATATATAGTATACGTATATAGTATACCTACCTACCTACCTACCTACCTACCTACCTACCTACCTACCTACCTACCTACCCGTACGTACGTACGTACGTACATGTATAGATATATAGAGTATTTGATGTCCAGTTATGGAAATATTTCACCAAGGTATCAACCATCCAACTGACCTAGCTGACTCCATGGCTTATCTATGTGGTTGATGAATTTTGGAGGCGCACCAGCAAAAAAGTGATAATGTGCTCTGCAAAAATTGGTCTCCCCCAATTATTCAAAGCCTAGGTGGAAAAATGGGGTTGACATTACTCATAGGTGTAGCCCAGCTATGAATGGGATAACCTCACTTAAGGGACTTGCCAAGCAGGATTGTGAACCTGGCAATACTGTATCAGATCCGAAGTTTCGGGTTTGTCCCAAGCTGGGCCTACCCCAAATGGCTATTTCTAGGTGGAAACTGATGATAAATCATATTTCAGACAAATCCTCATATGAACAAAGTGATTTGATGGGTAATAATGACAATTTTTTGGGCACAGAACATGAAACAAGGAGGCTGCGGATTATGGCAACGAACAAACTCAGGAAAGTACAAGATTGGATGTGAACCAACCATGATGATCATTCCCATGCTATTGCTGCCATTTCCCCGACAAAACATCACCATTTCCGTCGGTATAATTGACAGGAACCCCTACATTTGATGCCTAAACAGTGAAATCCTTGGTTTCCTCCACACCTTTAAAACAACCATTGTTGCTCATCTCCAAATCCCTGCCCCCAATCCCATTTTTGGTAACGTCAACCCATCCAAAATCCAAATTTTTTAGGGGATGTTAGGCTTCAAAGACATCCCCTAAGCTATGGCCAGGAGCGCCAGGAGCTCCCGGCGGATCTTCCCAAAGAGCCCCCGAAGGAGGAGCCCCCTGCGCAGCCCGCGGCACCAGAGTCGAAGGCTGAGCACAGCAGCCGTCGCTCGAGTGCCAAGAGCGAGCGGGCCTTGGCGATCGAAGCGCGGGCGACTTGGCAGGGATCATCCCCGATGTTCGTGGTTAGTAAGGCTCACTGTTATTGTGGGATCATCCAAAATTTAGTGTTTAGTAAGGGTGAGGTAGAAACCACCTGAGTGGGATGATCCTCCAAGCAATGTGGGATTTCTGGGAAAACATGCGACAAAAACTGTGGTAAAACAGCCGCTTACACATGTAATTAGAGTTGATTCAACATGTTCCTCAAGCCAGTCCGGAATGGTTTCAAGATGTTTCAACATGTTTCAACCTGGAAAATGGATGAAAATTAGGGAGGGGTCAAAGAAACTTCGTAGACCCTCGTGAGCCCACATCAGCCATTTATAGCATTTCATAGCGCTGATAGGTTTCTGTCTGGCTCCCCAAGGCGAAGAAGAAGCGCCCCAGTTTCACACCTCAGTTGTTTAAGACATTTTCCCAGACTGACTTGACAAAGAAAAAGAAGGCGGGGAAGTCATGATGCCGAGGCTTTCCTGTTCTGTCACATTTTCTTGAAGTTCCTTGGTTTTCGAATGGCACAACAAGTAAACCCGATGGGTTATCCTACATTTTATATACAGTAGTGCATTTTATCCCTTAGCTATTAGGGCGATCCTGTCTTCCATAATTTTCCTTGTTCGATTCTTGATTGGGCAAACACATGAAAATTCGTCGGTTTTCCAGGCGACAACTTTTTTCTCATCAGAGAGAGCTAGAAAATCCACATTCTCCATCCATTTTCCCATGGATATCTTCCAATTTTTTTTGGCCTTGAACATCCTAGCCATTGATATCTAGCCATTTTCCATGGATATCTAGCCATTTTCCCATGGATATCTATTCCTATCGATTCCTAGCCATTGAAAAAAATGGGAGGCCCATGCCGCATCCATGCGCCGTTCCGCCTCGATGGACACCGGTAACACAGCCATCGTGGAGGAGAAGCCACCCAACTGGGCGTTGCTCGGCGTTTCCAGAGATGGGTCAATCCATCTCTGTTGAAAAAAGCTGGGGATTTCATCAATTTCATCCGAAAATCCTGGAGAACTAGCCATTGTTAGGTTGATTTTTGGAAAATCATGGAACTAAAGATGTGCCCTTGGGTAATCAAAAAGTGGCTGGATTGGATGATATATATATATATATATATATATATAGTTATATACATAGGGGATATGATATAATGGGAACAATGGTGACTTAGCCGCCGGTGTCCTCAGACGTGGCCGGCCGCTCGAAAATCCCCGCGCTTGCCATGGACCGACTTTCCATTGTCACGTTTGATCTATAGCAACCAGCAAAAAGAAGCAAATCCTACTAATCAAACATGGCTGCTGGAACAAAGAACATGAAGTCGGATGATTTTCCAAGCTGCAAACCTCCATTCACATATGTATTTGGATGAATTTGATCATGACATGTCGTGATGTCACTGGACTGATGGGAATAAGAAGGATTTCCCCAAATGGCGAAACAACAAACCCCAAAAAGATAGAAACACCATGAAAAAAAAAGTGGTTTGTCGATGATGAAAATTCCCCAGTTCCAGTTCCAGGTTTCCAACTTATTGATCTTATTCTGGGATGGTCTACGGATGGTCAAATATGAAAACATCTCTGCAACATGCCGATGAATCGTATGGTGAGTCCGACTCTGAGGAAAAGGCTGGTGACCCGTTCTGCGTTTGATCTGGCATTTACCTTGGTGGTCGTCACCAACAGCATCTTCATCGGTGTGGAACTGCAACTGTCCGTCTCCGAACCGAACGCTACGCACACCGGTGTGCAGAGCCATGGCGTTGTTTTTTGGAAAACGCGCAACTGTTTAGTGTGTTTTGCAAGTCTTGGATGAACTCATCTATATCCATATGCCCAAGTGTCTCGGATCTTCAGTTCAAACACTTAATTAGTTGCAGGAATTCCTCTCAAGATAAGGGTAGCTGCAGATAAAAGTGGTATAATTCATAGATCGCTGAAGCATTTGCGCTTGCAGGTTGTGTTTTTCCAAATGGTTTTGTTGTCCACATGCTGGCGCCTAGCGGTTAACAATCTTGATATCGATCCAAGACACTATATAGTAGCCCCTACAAAGATGCAGACCAGTCTCATTTCTCACTGTAATTTTCTTGACCCGGATTTTACTCAAAAAAACTGATTGGTTCTGACTTCCAAGTCAGTCACGGTCAACCTTCAACCAAGAAACAAAGAAATTTCAGGATCGTTCAGCATGTCTACACGGCACTTTTCACCATCGAGCTCTGGATTCGCATCTGCGCCGATGGCTGCGGCTTGTTTTGGGGCGACGACTGGACCTGGGGCTGGCTGGACTTGTTCATCGTGGTTTTCTCCCTCTGGGAGGTTGGTGTGGCACCTTGGAACTGGTGCGTTTCCAGGTGAAAGATAGACATAGGGAAATCCAAAAACTATGAACAACTGGGTGAATAATCCCCCAAAAAATTGCAGGATGGAAATGGGCTATCTACATATTTATCTACCAACCAACCTACCTATCTATCGATCCATTTTTCTCTCTATCTACCAACCCAACTTTCTGTCTATCTACCTATGTGTACGTATAATACTATCCACGTATCTGTCTATCTATCTATTTGCAGATGTCGATTTCCCATTGGTTGGTTCGTGGAGCAGTGAAGGGATTGATTCGTGCATTCTTGTGAAGCAAGTTCCAAAATTTGCTGCCCATCTCCACCCAAAAATATGGAAAAACATGTTGCATCAAAATGGTATTATCTTTGCTACCAGTATTTGTTGCATCATGATGTTGAATCATATTTGTCACACTTCTATCATTGCATTATTGTTTGTGATATTATTGCTATTGTACTTTGATTTCTACTACTATCTCACAATTCTCGAATAGTATTATTATTGTGATATCATTGTATCAGTGATGCTAGACTAATATTCATCCCAGGGTCCTAACTGCAATTTGGGTGTGTCTGAAAATGGTTTATGCCGGTATAACACCCAATGGTCTTTTTCATGGGAATATTGATGATAGTTGATTGTATTTTGGGTTATCCTATATTAAGATAAGCCCAATATACTAACTATTATTCATCTCAGGGTCCTCGAAGTAGACTATTTTTACTATCATTGACTATTTGTGTGACATTAGTTTAGTAATATAGTGATAGTAAAACGATAGTCAGATTATTTTTGCCTGAGAACATTTAAATTTGTCCCTAATTACCCGGCCTGTCCCGACACCATGTTCTAGTATAAATAGTGCAAATTTTCATGCTTTCCTGACATTTATATCTCAAGCTCCTCCAAAATGGTGGAGCTTTACTCGGTCGATGCCAAAAGCAAATTATTTAACCATGAGTAAGTGAAGTTGCCCAAACAAGTATATAGGACACAAGTGGAGGATTCGCTAAATTCCTCACCTTACCCAGATCTTGGGAACATGTCCAGAAATCGGGGTCGGTTAGATTAAGTGCCCCATTTAGCTTGTGATTTGGCCAGTTAGTCTAACCGACGCCTGCCCCGATGACTTCCCCCACATTTCCCGGGAAAAGTAGGGGTCGGTTAGATTGAGTACCCAAATCACCAGCTAATTGTGGCATTTAGTCTAACCGACCCCATTTGACGCTTAAAAATTGGAGAAATCAAGGAAAATCACCAAATTTGATGGAACTAGTGGACCTACCAAATACAAAATTTGGAAGCATAGATCCAAAACTTGGGGAATGGTGGGGAGTTGATTGATAAGTCGCTCCTCACAAGGAGCATTCCAGTTTATGCATCATTATGGGAAGCCAGCGGGTTGTGATATATCAACATTATTAAGGTAAACCATTGGAAACCACCAACATGGGGAACAGAGAGGTCAGATCGATAAGGTCAGTTGGATTTTTCTTAGATATTGACTATTATTTTCATAGACTATTAGACCATTAATACTATCAGTTGACGTTCTTATTTAATTACTATTATACTATCATAAATAGACTATAACTATTTAATTGCTATCCGCCCTGGGCCTCGCGTGGGACGCGACTGAGGACGTCCTCTATGCCTTGGTGTGGACGGACTGCCTGGGCCATTGGGGGCCCAAATATTTTTCATAGCTACCTATCTACTCAGATAAAAAACATATAGTATTACATAATCACACGCACACATGTATATATATATATACATATATGCCAATCCGATTGTAACCGGGTCTTTTCCGTTATGGATCCGGGCCCTCAAAAAAACAAGTTTACTATAAATTTACGTGAATGCCGCAAGCTCAAATAACATCTGCGGGCAAGACAGCACAGGGCAATACATCCAAACAATTCCAGTATGTGCTCGCGAATTGACTTGAAGGATAATTTTGTGTACCCGGGACAACTATACTGTTTCTAGCCTTGCTTTGCCATGTATAAATATATGTATATACACATCTATACATACTATATATATATAAATATGTACACAAATATAAATATTTTTTTTCCTCCCTCCCTCTCTCTATAAACATATATCTATACCTCTATCTCTATCTCTCTCTCTCTCTCTCTCCCTATCTTTCTCTATCTCTCTCTATCTCTCTATCTCTCTATCTCTCTATCTCTCTATCTCTCTATCTCTCTCTACCTCTCTATCTCTCTATCTCTCTATCTATCTATCTGTCTATCTATCTGTCTAACTATCTATCTATCTATCTGTCTGTCTGTCTAACTATCTATCTATCTGTCTATCTATCTATCTATCTGTCTATCTATCCATCTATCTGTCCATCTATCTATATATATATATTTATATATATATATATGATAGATGGACAGATATATATATATGTGTGTGTGTGTATCTATCTCTCTCTAACTGAATAAAGAAGTGAATAAATAGATTAAAAAAAATAGAGCGCGAGTCACAGAGAGAGAGAGAGAGGCAGGCAGGCAGGCAGGCAGACCGACAGACAGACACACAGACAGACACACACACAGAGAATGCATGCGGACATGCACAGATACACTCATACATATATATCTATCTATCTATCTATCTATCTATCTATCTATCAATACACACACACATATGTATATATATAAATATAAATATAAATATATATATATATATATATCAACACACACAGGTATATACCTATGTAAATATATATATATATATATATATATATACATGTTAAATTGTAATCGGGTCACCTGATCAATAAACAAGCCCCTAGAAATTCTGGTGGATTGTAGTTGATCTATTCATTTTGGGGTGTTGTTTGTTGCGGGGGTCGCTAAAAATTGGGAATGGGACATACGCACACACACATATGTATCTATACATGCGTATATATATACATATATGATGTTTACCGGATACAAATAGATAGATAGACAGATAGATAGATAAATAGATAGACAATAGATAGATAGATAGATGGATAGATAGATGGATAGATAATAGGTAGGTAGATAGATAGATAGATAGATAGATAGCCAGGCAGACAGGCAGACAGACAGACAGATAGGTAGATAGATAGAAAGAAAGACAGATAGATAGATAGAAAGAAAGACAGATAGATAGATAGATATTAGATAGATAGATAGTAATAGATAGTGATAGGTAGTGATAGATACTGATAGAGAATGACAGAAAGAAGACGATAGATAAATATAGATAAGGGTAGATTAAGATAAAGAAAGAAAGATAAAGAAAGAAAAATACATAAAGATAGATAAAGAAAGACAGATAAAGAAAGAACGATAAAGAACGAACGAAAAAGAAAGAAAGGTACAAAAAAAGGTAAATGCATAAACATATTTTAAAAAAGATAAAGAAAGAAAGATAAGGAAAGACAGATAAAAAAAAGAAAGATAAAGAAATAACAATAAAATAAGAAAGCTAAAGAAAGAAAGATAAAGAACAAAAAAAGAAAAATAAAAAAAGAAAAGAAAGAACGATCAAGAAAGAAATATCGAGAAAAAAAATTAAAGAAAAAAAATGAAAAAAGAAAAAAGAAAGAACAATGAAAAACAAAAATAAAAAGAAACCTGGTCTTTATTTTAAAACGGCAGAAGTGACATCAAGTGGTAAATTGAGTGGTTGGTTGTTGGGTTCGCCGAGTGAAGGGTTCCTCCCAAATAGGCGAACACTAACGAGTTCGGAGACCCTCTGGGCAAACGATTTTGCGCCGTGCTGCTGATGTACGGCACTGAGGGACCTGGGGATGTGAGCATGAACTGTTGAATTTCCTGACGCCCATCAGCCGCTGGGGTCCTTCTAGTCCACGACCAGCTCCAGAAAACGTCAAACCTCATTTTGCGAGATTATCTGCAAATTCAGATCGCCCCCTGCAAAATCTCCGATGCACTTCGTTTGGTTCTTTCTATTACTGTACCTCTGGGACCATCCTTGTAATGTTTTGTCTTAATCGAAAGCTGACACCTAAAATCCGTTAAAGTCATGTTGAAGTGGCAGTAAATTTGGGGCACTCCCAGTTTGAGACAAACCCTAATCATATCGTGTTCTTCGCATTTGTTGCTAATATAAGTGTCTCTCGCTCTCGCTCTCTCCCTCTCTCTATCTATATATATATCCATTTATATCCTCACACATATATATATATATATCCATTTATATCCTTATATATATAAATATATCCGTTTGTCGCAATTAAAAACTATTTACATACCGTTAATAAACTGATAAATTAAAAACACACACATATGAATAATTACATAAATACATAAATGAACTCTTAAATAAACACGGAGATAGATGAACAAACAAACAAATAACTAGATACATAAATACATACATAAATAATCATAAATACATATAGAAATAAGATGAAATAAGTAAATATGTAAATTTATAAATGCATGAATGCATAAATGCATACATAAATACATAATTTCATAATCATAAGTAAATAAATGAATGAATAAATATACATTTTATATTTATCAATCTCCGTTAAACGTCGTGCCAGGAGTCTACGGGTGGAAGCTGGTCGGGTTTTTCGAATCTCAAGGCCTTTCGGATCATCCGCATCACGCGGCTCGTGAAGGCCGTGCGCCTGGCGCGGATCTTTCGCTTTGTCATGGCCTTTCGACTGCTGATCTCCTCGATTCTGCACACCTTGAAGTCATTGTTTTGGGCCTTGATGCTACTGGTGCTCATCATCTATGTCACTTAATCTTGAGGATGGTGGGATGTTGGGATGTTTTCCTTGTTTCCTTTTTGGGGTGTGAGAGAAGAAAGTGAAGGGGATGTTTGAAGCTGAGGTGGAGGGTCAAAATAATAGATGGCATTGCGGTTTTCAAACATAATGTCCTCAAATATCAAAATTTTAGTTGACAAATTACTTTACTCCGTGTGATCCCCACAAGTGGCATTTATCCTTACATATTCTTACATTCTACCTGACATCTTATCCGACACATATTTTGACAGACTATCTGACATTCAATCGGACATTTTACCTGGCATTCCGCCTGACACATTCTATCTGACATATATTCTCACATTTTAGCTGGCATTCCAAAATTGTGTTTTACCTCTATAAAATTAAGGAACTGGAGTAAGACGTTTCGGGCATCCGCGATTTGCAATCACCAGCCAAGTTGTTCCCATGAGTTTTAACGGGTGACTTTTTGGAGAAGTTGCTCCCGCTTTTACACGGGGGACACGTCGAAGAGGACCAGGTTTTTGTTGCATAAAAACCAATATTGATCCGTAAGCTCCACTAGAAATCCTTTGTTACCTCTAAGCATGCTGTGTTTTTTCCAACTGAAGGAGTTTCCAAGCGGGTTTCCAAGTCGCTTTTCCCAGGTGTTTGCAGTGCTCTTTACCCAAGCGGTGAACGATCACCTTACAGATCCGGATGTGAAATACGATGTGCTTTTTGAGAAGGTGCAGCCGAAGAATTTCCCACTCTTGGCTAGGTTTTCTTTGAACATAGGCTATCCCCAAGTTATCATGGCTTTTCATGGTTTATCATGGATTATCACCATCATCCCCATTGATGTTTTACATAAAACTCAGTAAATGCTGATATTTTCTGCCAACATTTGGGGTATGCATACACCATTTTGACGCAAGTCATTTGAAGGGGGTGGACAGTTAATCCATACATGAGGCGGAGCGAGCAACATAGGGCTACAACTGATTGGTGGTGAAACCAGTTTGAAGGGGCTTAAAACCACCAATCAGATATATAAATTCAGTATACATTTATTTGCGGGATTTTCCATTGCCATGTGTGAGTGCCGGAGGGTAAGAATTTTGCATTTACTGCACAGGTTCCTTCACTTGTTTTGTAGAGAGATCAGGGGCGTTGCCAGCCGAATCGTTGTTTACAACCCGTCGTCACCGTGGTGGGAAATTGCATATTTGCCGGAACATTGAGCACCCATTTATTTATCTGCTGCGATGTCACAAATTTCAAATTTCAAACCAACACGGTGGTTTGCAGTGACATGGCGATGATGTTCACTTGTTTGAATCTATTTCAAACTAGCCTCAGGCGGATGAACAAAACAATGCACTCAATACACAAAACCAGATTAGGACAGTGATCTACAGTCATCTACAGCCTACATCATCTACATCTACATGGTGTTTTTTTTTCCACATTTTCTCCATTAAAACCAGGGGGTTTTCTCCTCGGTCAGGCCAGTGAGGAGTATTTCGCCGGGCTGCCCGTGACGATGTTGAGCCTCTTCATGAGTATTTCTGGTGGGGTGAGTTGGGAGAATGTCATCGCACCTCTGAAAGAAGTCTCTCTGGTTTGGGTTGTGGTCTACCTCTTCTACATCAGTTTCTTGGATTCGTTTAAAGTTATCTTTTAATGTTTTGAACTAATAGATGAGTTTCCTGGATTTGTTATCTTTTTTTTAATTCTTTGAACTACTACATGAGTTTCTTGGAATAGTTTTGTTACTTTTGTTTGTTGAACTAGTTGAACTATTTTGATTGGAATCCACATAATCTATCATGTTTTGACATTGAAACCTGGTCCTCTGCATGGCGCAAATCCCAGGTTTCACCTATTTTGCTGTCCTCAATGTGGTGACAGCAGAAACTTGGACCGATGTCAAGATTCATATTTTGTTGGCTGATCCTGGTTCTGACATCTACGACGCTACGACTATTGTTGATTTATTACAATAAATCAAGAAGTGTAATAGAAGGTTAGTATTGTGTATTGTTGTATCCTGGCAGTTTTCTTTTCTATTTGGGGGCAGTTCAGATCAAAGTTCACACAGGCAGTTTTCTTTCTTTCAGGTTTTCTGTCAATCAGCAATTGACGGAGCGCAAAACGACCACGCATCGAAAGTGCATGCGATCCTCGCGAACAAGGCGCTTGCATCGCGAGGTTGTTTTTTTTTGATGGTGAAGCTGTTGAAATAGGTTTGAATCGTCCCTTACTTTGGTAGGGTGGTTTCCAGGATGCCAACAATATTTACATCTCTATGGATATATAGGTATGGATAGTTATGGATAGCTATACTTGAAAGTTTTGGGGATAAACCATATATTTACTTCACATTTCCAGGTCTCCCACTTTCGTGCATCTTGTTGGGGACGAAAAAGTGTGGAGGAAAATGATCCTGTGCCAGGAACAGCACCTGACGAAGATCTCGACGCTTTTCCAGAAGTTTGGAGCGGAAGGCATGGCAAACGGAGTTGATGAATGGGGTACAGGAGTTTTGAATACAGATTTTGCCCCATTACAGATGTTTACCCAATCAATATCTATCTATCTATCTATCTACCTACCTACCTACTTGTCTATCTAATTATACGTGTTCATTTCATCTTTTCTGATAGTTGGTGTGTATCGTGTCCGTATTCTCGTCCTTTTTTTGGGCCGCAACTGGGGCCCCTTTTATACCAAACCGCTACGGCTAGATGACATGGATGACCCAATGGCGCAGGTGGAGTGATTACCTTTGAGCAGTTCCAAAAGAATCTCAAAGCCGCAGAGGTCCGGGAATATTTCCAGACTTTGGGTGTCTTTGGCGATGGATCAAGTTATCATTTTTCAAGTATGAACGAAGCTGCGGATCATCCCGGATGATCCCAAGGCTTGGATGTTTGGGACGCTTGGTCCTTCTTCAAGCTCCTGGATGAAGATGGCGGGGGCGAAGTCGAGATTGAGGAAACAAAAGCCGTCCCATCTTCCCAGCGTGCTGTGTCAGGGTGTTGTTGGGTGATAAGTATGGGCAAGGTATAGGTAGTTTCCATTAGTTTCCCATATCTGGCAGGTTAGATCCATTCAAATCCAATTCAAAGCCATAAGGAGTTTGATTACCGTCATTGATCTAGCCCCAATGATAATCCTGTGAAGTGGGGGATGGCTTCTGCTATTTGTGGCAAGTCATTGGGACTGTTAAACTGGGCCCTGGGTTTACCCAGTTTACCCGGTAAGGTAATCTAGCATAGCAAATAGCTATGTAAAATCACCATGTTTCATGGGTAAACAATCGACTTCTATGGGCCATGGCTTCCACACACACACACACATATATATATATATATTATGTATATATATATATGAAAACTTACCACATGATTTGGATTCATTTTCTGTACTGCTTCAATGCAGAATTGGATAGCTCAACCATAAAAGAGCGCCAGCACACAACTCCGCTGGTAGGAATTCCTAATGGGTTGCCTCCGATTACGAGGGCAAGCCACTGCTATGGATGTTGGTCGCTTGGGAGAGATTTGGTTGGAGGGGGAATTACTTCAGCCCGAAAAATGGATGATAATGATTAAACTATATTAATCAAGCTAAATGGATTAATAGATGTAACAATTCCTTATGATAAGGGTTTGTCTAAACTTGGCGGATTTATCACCATTTCACGCTTCTTTTGGGGAAAAGATGGTAAAGTCGTTCCAGACAATGGACAGAATCGGTTGTGGTCGCAGGAACCAATCGTCGTTGATATTCCACGCAGCAATGCGGTTGAAAGCATGCATGATGGGTTTGTAAGTGATTGGCCCAACCACTGCACAATTGTCACAATTCAAGTTGAAACAGCTTTGACATGCAAGGATTGAGCTTTAAAGCAGAAGTGTTGACATGTATCTTATATCTGCTGAGAATGGTAATGACTGGCTTGTATGCATAGTTGGGGCACCCACTATCGAAGAAGTCGGGGCATTTCTGGTTTCAACCTCCTCGGTGGTCTGAATCGGATCTTTTTTTCGGTTGCCGAAAATGCGCTTATGGTAGTTGAATGTATTTAGGCATTCCCGCATACCATCCTATATCCATCCTATATCCGATTTTCAACTTTTTTTGTTGTTGATGTCATGCCCAAGCAAAGTAAGCACCAGAGGGACAGAAATTTTTGTTTTTTTAATGTTTTTTTCTTCCACCGAATTTTCAGGTGCCCCAAAGTCGTTGCTCTAGCGTTGGCCGATGATTTGGTTGCAGTACCCGTTACTATAGCGGGGATTGTCAGAATCCATGAGTTGCAAATCCCAACGAAATCCAATTAAATTCATTAGCCAAACATCATTTCGGAAATTTTCAACATACTAATTTTCCACTTTGAGAAACTAAAGCTATATCTTGATTTTCAATCCCCCTTGAAGTTTGTAGTACGAAATGTAACCTTTCATTTCGTACACTTTTAGAGGCATTCTGTACAGATTTTAGCTTGTTTTTTCCTAAGGGTTGGTCATTCACATTTTGTACAGGGAAATTTGGCTTCAAGACGATTGGTGCAACAAGGTTGGTGCACCTCATTTGGAACACCCTACCAAAGATCCATTTTGTACACAAATTAACGTCGAATCAACAATCCCCATTTTGTACAGAGATTGCATCTGGGGGTTGGAAAAACCATTTTGTACACATCCAAATCATTCCAAATCGACATGGTGAGCATCATTTCGTACAGGATCCTCTTTTTTTTGCACCCTGTGGGTGTACAAAATGGCACTCCCAGGGATTTTGGTGTGCCATTTTGTGGACTCCGAGCTGGGGACGGCAACTTTCCAACAGGGGGCCACTACCCATGATATGTATTCCCAATATTGTATATTCTTTGCATCTAGTTCCAAACAGGGGGCCACTACCATCACATATTTCCACATATTTTACATTCATAGCATTTAATTGTTTGTGGCCCTGAGGTAGCATCAGCACAAAATCGAATACCTTCATTTTTTTGGGCAGAGATATGGACTGTACAAAATCGAACTTTAGGTGGTTAACATGGTGACCTTGGTTTCTCCAAAATGTACAGGGGTGTGTACAGAACCAAGCCCCTTGTTGGAATTGAAATTGTATGGGTGCCATGACACTATGCACAGAAATCATCCAGAAAGTTGTTCATGTGAGCTCTTTCTGTGCCTGTAACCACTATATATCTTGTACTGAAAACATGTTAAAATACCTTGTGCCCCATCATTCTGTAAGCTGTTTCTGTACCAAGAGGGGGCGCTACCTCCAGGCTAGATTCCAAGGGGGATGATTTTCAAGGATGGATGGACAGTGCCTTCGAAAATGGTGCATGTCATTTAACCGAGGGAAAATCATCAACGACCAGACTTGGCAGATCAAAAATCAAGGCCCTGTCAACTTGGGGATCTCATGGAAAGCTTGATGGGACATGTGGTAAAACCACCTAGGAAACATGGTAGGAAACCATAGGAAAATGGTGATTTAACGGTTGATGAATGGTTTACGGATGGGTTTATTTCCAGAGGCTGGCCTAGCCTTGATTGAAGTGACGTGGTTCATTTTGATCAAGACATGGAGAAATCACAAAGTGAAGTTAGGACTCAACTTGGGCGTTCTTCCCTCATCATGAACGGGTTGATTGTTTCATTTCTTGGGAAGCATTGTTCACAAAGGGATACCTCCCAAAAGACTACATTCATTGGATTGGTTTACGGGAAAATTTGCAGGAACCCCCATCTTTGATGGTAAAATGTAAAAACCATGGTTTCCTGCAAATGTTCCCTTAAACCAATCCAATGATACAGATACATCATATTTTTTTGGGTTTCAACCGCAACACTTGGGGGCATAGATCAGCCAGGGATGCTTCAGGGCCACGCGCCAGGCAAATTTCAAGCTTATGTGGAAGTGGAACTCAAACAACTGAAGGAACACTTGTCCATTCTGACAGGCCGGATCTGAAGAGGTTGATTAAGCAGGGTCGGAATCTGCTGGGGACGAACTCTGATGGATCAATCCCTTTGTCTTATGCTGGGATGGGTGCCCATTTCCAATGTGAGCCATGAAAGCAGTTTTGTTGTTGGAAGATATCAACGAACATCATCGGAATTTTGAATATTGGCGTATTCTTGCTGTGGGTCTTAGTCTGTTTCTTATGTTGTTATCCTTTTTATCATTGTTACCCTTTTACTTTTTCTCATAGAATTTCCAACTGCCCTCCCAAAAGGTAAATTCATCAACTATCATTCAACACAAAGAAAAAGTAAGGCAAAGGCAAAGGTGTTCTCAAGTATCATCAGCCTCCGAATCAGGGTTTTGTGATGTTTTGTGAAATATTTTTAGTTTCTTTTTTGATTTGAGTTGTTCTTCTCTAATATCCCAAAATAAGGTGTTTCCCTCCCCAAAAGCCAGGTGTGAACATCAGCTCGGATGAACACATTGGGCTGATCTTTGGTGACCGCGACCAGGGTGTCGGCAAGACTCGCTCCATTGACTGTGTCCCAGCGCCGGAAGAGGAGTACGAGGAAAGGTCGGAGCATGATGAAATCTCCGAGCATGTGAAAAAGTCGCTCGGAGAGCATCAAACGTGGGGGTCAATGGGAATTTCCCTGTGTATAAGTGTTTCTTTTTTCATGGGAAGTTCATCTATATAACGCGGGATTTTATGGTATTTTCCATTGCTATCTTTGATTACCGGAGGGTAACTGTTCATCTTTCATGGTTGATTGTGGGATCTTTTTGAGTTGTAGATCCAAAGCCACAGACTCCGTGTTGATTGTCCCATGATTTGCCGTAAATGGGTCGTGTTGAACAAGCGTGCCCAAAGGGTGTTGTTTATGGCATTGGGCCTATCACATCACCCAATGATTGACGGGTGGTTTGGATTAATCTGGTCTGGAAGTCGGGATTCCCTCCTAACCTGGCCATGGGAAAACCGGAATGGCCCCCCCAAGGATGTCCTACCAGTTCGACCGCCGGATCAGCCCATAACTGGGCTTGCCGCAGCCATAGCTGGACTGAAAGCAGCCTGGGTCCCACAATTATTGGGAACCCGGTGGTGCCCCGGTTTCAGCTCCCCATGGTGGGAGCTCTTTCTCTTTTAAAACTAGGGCCGAATTTGGTCCAGCCTGCGAAGATCGCAATGGGGCCGCGCAGCAACTTAATGTTTTGAATTCCTGGAAATTGATCATTGATCCATCAAGATTATCGACTTCCGCACTTCTGGTATTCTCATATCAACTAGGATAGCTGCTGCGTCGCTCATTGGACCTGCTAGGCTGTCGTGACTGCACGACCACCGATCTTTTTAAACTTTAAACCCTGGTGGTCCGCCCCAACGCAGCAAGGGGCCCTGTTGACTTGTTTTTTCGAGCTAATATTGAAACATTGAAAGGTCGCGTATGGTGGTGGCATGACTTGTGTTGATCACCTCTCATCGATGCACCACACCAGTGTGGCAGACCCCAGGGTCAGCAACACCCCTGGCTATTGCTACGACAAGGCCTCTGGAATGGATGTTGCTACCGGGTAACCGCCGAGTGATGACTAAGTCAAAGGCCACGGGCGTGGGCCCTGAGGCAAAGGGAAACAGCATGGGAAAGTCCACTTTTTGCGACAATTGCATGGTTTTCAGTGGCCATGCGAAATTGCCAGGCGCAAATCTTCATTCTTGATGCTTTCGTATCTATCTGTCTATCTATCTGTCTATCTATCTGTCTATCTATCTGTCTGTCTGTCTGTCTCTGTCTGTCTGTCCGTCTGTCTGTCTGTCTGTTGGCTAAATTGGCAAAAACCTCCAAGAGTTATAGATGCATTTTTCTTGCCGTTTCGGACCATTAAAACATATGAAAATCATGATTTCATAGTACAAGAAGTCCCTCAGATCCATGCCCAGCCGTTGTTGCCTGGTGTCGCCGATGTGGCCACGGCGAGTTCCTTGATCTCTGCATGTGTTTTTCGCTGTGCCTCATTAGCTTAAGACCACCAACCTTCCGGCTGATAGATCAACAACTGGATGCTTGTTCTCCGGCAACGTGTTTGTAAGGGTGGAAAACTCATCTCACTCTAGACTCCAAAAAACTCCACATAGACCCCGAAAATAGGCACATTTTTGTGGAAAGTAATCGCTGGCAGTAATCTTCCAGCCTCCTATGTTACCCTCCGGTAATCAAACATGGCTTGCTGGAGAATTCACCATTTATAGGGTGGTTTTCCCAGGAATAACACCTCCACACACCTCCATCTATACTGGATTTCCAAATTCTATGGATCCACCGTGGCCACCATTCGTCTCTATCGAATCTACGACCAACAGGATGCGCGCAAACCACGCATGAAATACAGACGCGATTTCTTTGCACATGTATGTACACGTATGTATCCACGCTTACGGGCATAAACACGATAACACCTGTTGCTGGAAATAAAGTTGAAACAAGGAAGCTTAGAACATGTCAAAACATGATTTGGAAGGCATTTCTGTTGTTTGGTGATATACGCTAATCTTCATCATTTGCCGTGCATATGCATCATAATGGCTCCGGCGGGTACCTTTTTCACTTTTCTTCTAGTTGCTGGAAATAAAGTTGAAAAAAGGAAGCTTAGAACATGTCAAAACAAAAATTGGAAGGCATTTCTGTTGTTTGGTGATATACGCTAATCTTCATCATTTGCCGTGCATATGCATCATAGTGGCTCCGGCGGGTACCTTTTTCACTTTTCGTCTAGTTGCTGGAAATAAAGTTGAAAAAAGGAAGCTTAGAACATGTCAAAACATGATTTGGAAGGCATTTCTGTTGTTTGGTGATATACGCAAATCTTCATCATTTGCCGTGCATATGCATCAAAATGGCTCCGACGGGTACTTTTTTCACTTTCTTCTAGTTGCTGGAAATCAAGGTGAAAAAAGGAAGCTTAGCACATGACAAAACATGGTTTGGAAGGCGTCTCTGTTGTTTGGTGCTTGATGCTAATCTTCACAATTTGCCATGTATATGCATCAAAATAGCTCCGACGGAAACCGTTTCACTTTTCTTGTGAGTCTTGGAATTAAAGATGAAAAAAAGAAGCTTGGAACATGGCAAAACATGGCTTGGAAGGCGTTTCTGTTGTTTGGTGATTTATGCTAATCTTATCTAATCTTCACAATTTGCCGTGTATATGCATCAAAATGTCTCCGACGGGTACCTTTTTCACTTTTTTCTAGTTGCTGGAAATAAAGTTGAAAAAAGGAAGCTTGGAACATGTCAAAACATGGCTTGGAAGGCGTTTCTGTTGTTTGGTGATTTATTCTAATCTTCACAATTTGCCGTGTATATGCATCAAAATGGCACCGATGGGTACTTTTTTCACTTTCTTGTGATTGTTGGAATTAAAGGTGAAAAAAGGAAGCTTAGCACATGACAAAACATTGTTTGGAAGGCGTTTCTGTTGTTTGGTGATTTGTGCTAATCTTATCTAATCTTCACAATTTGCCGTGTATATGCATCATAATGGCTCCGGCGGGTACCTTTTTCACTTTTCTTCTAGTTGCTGGAAATAAAGTTGAAAAAAGGAAACTTAGAACATGGCATAACATGATTTGGAAGGCATTTCTGTTGTTTGGTGATATACGCTTATCTTCACAATTTGCCGTGTATATGCATCAAAATGGCTCCGACGGGTATTTTTTTCACTTTTCTTGTGATTGTTGGAATTAAAGGTGAAAAAAGGAAGCTTAACACATGTCAAAACATGGTTTGGAAGGGGTTTCTGTTGTTTGATGATTTATGCTAATCTTCACAATTTGCCGCGTATATGCATCAAAATGGCTCCGACGGGTACTTTTTTCACTTTCTTGTGATTGTTGAATTAAAGGTGAAAAAAGGAAGCTTAGCACATGACAAAACATGGTTTGGAAGGCGTCTCTGTTGTTTGGTGCTTTATGCTAATCTTCACAACTTGCCGTGTATATGCATCAAAATGGCTCCGACGGAAACCGTTTCACTTTTCTTGTGAGTCTTGGAATTAAAGTTGAAAAAAAGAAGCTTGGAACATGGCAAAACATGGTTTGGAAGGCGTTTCTGTTGTTTGGTGATTTATGCTAATCTTATCTAATCTTCACAATTTGCCGTGTATATGCATCAAAATGGCTCCGACGGGAACTTGTTTCATTTTTCTTGTGATTAGAACATGGCAAAACATGGTTTGGAAGGTGTTTTTGTTGTTTGGTGATTTATGCTAATCTTTACAAAATGCCAGAATTCATCATGCATGGAAAGATCAAACAGACTTGGGAAAAAGGATGAAAAAGGACGACAAATGCGAGAAAACAAAATTGGAAACAAAATTGGGCCGAATCTTGGAAATCGGGAAAATTAATGAAAAAGTGCCACAACAGCGAGAAAACAAAATTGGGCCGAATCTTAGAACATCGCCGCAATCAAAAGCTATAGCTTAGTTTTTGCGGCGATATTCTAAGATTATATACGGACGCGCCATTG
>Ga0126342_10005820_pt1 | contig 21671 bp, 15 predicted proteins | sample Cyp1metagenome_FD_92528 | JGI IMG/M metagenome (GOLD analysis project Ga0126342, IMG submission 92528) | Coral microbial communities from Lord Howe Island, Old Settlement Bay, Australia - Cyphastrea 1 metagenome | ecosystem: Host-associated > Invertebrates > Cnidaria > Coral ... | reverse complement strand
GACGTTTGAAGACGACATGACGGTGGCAACATTCGGCACGTGTGACTTTCTGCAAAGTGGTCTAAAAAGAAAGTCAAATGCTTGCTGGGCAAAGGTGACTTGAAGTGCTGAGTTGTATATATATATATATATATGTATATATATAATATTATATATATATGTACACGTGTGGAGTTATGATGATGTACAGACGCAAGTCCTACATGGGAAGATGGGAATGGGCACAGAGGAGATGAAGATAAATAGATTTAGAATGATTTAGATGTAAAGATACATTTGTGAGGGGCTATGTATTTGTGTATTTATTAAAAAATTAGCATGTCTATTATATAGTTGTAGCGATAAAGAAATGAAGAATTGAGATAATTGAGATGCAGAAAATGTGATTTAAAGACTTAGTGAATAGCCATTCACCAATTGGTGCATGGATTGGATGATGGATTGGACTCATTGGACTGCTGCTAGATTAGATACAGATAGGTAGGTCGATAGATGTAGAATGATGTAGATAGTTAGAAGTGAAACATAGCGAAACCTGAATTATTTTGACATGTTTGACTCTGTTTGTTGGCAGTTCCCTCTTTTACAGGCGCAAGAAGCTTTGAAAGTAGCTGAGGGCAACGTGGCGCTTGCTGAGGCTCACCTTGGCATACATGACATTGATACACAAATTTGATTGTGGAATACACTATTCAAATCTATTCAACATACTGTAACATACTCAACAACAAGCATTTGCGGTTGACATAATTTAATTCAACTTGACTGGCGTTTGGTGATGAACTTCAAAACAATCCCAGCCACCCGTGAAGTCATCGAATCTCCGATTGAGGCTCGTGTGAGTGTTGATCAACATTATATAATATGTTATCACGTGTTGTCATATATTATCTATACAATACGTACTTTGCTTCACATGTTTCCAGTTCACAAAATGAAGGGACTTCAGCACTTGCGCTATCCTGTTCTCCAAGCTCCACTGTACCTGCCATTTCTTGTGGTTAACAAACATGACATTGCTTCAACACTTTCCCTCTGTTTCCGGAAAATGTACCCTGTTCAAAGCCAAAAGTGATGAAGGAGTCTGCAAAAGAACAGAGTGGTGGGTGGATGGCAGTTTGTGACTCGCCGGTTTGGATTCATTGTGGAAGCTGTTTCGGCAGTTGATATTACTAGGCGTCAGAAGACTTCAACTTGCAAGAGTTGAAACGACTATAGGTCATGGTTTGCACTGACTGACTGATTGCATGCAAAACTATGCAACTCGAAACCAAAGAATCTAAAAGGCTCTCTTTGTTCAAAGGTGTTCAATATGTTTGTTATGTGTTTGTTATTTTTTGTTCGTAATCCACGAGTCATGGCTCTAGCTTTGAGGCGAAGCTCGTGATCAGCTGCGGGAAGCAGCCGCTCGGGTGGCTGATGCGGAGATGATGACCAGAGCTACACAGGAGCTCCGTGAGAATTCGTCAACGCTGAGCGGATCAAAGCAGGAGAATGGCTGAATACTGCTGAATCCTTGTGCACTCATATTGAAACGTATATTAAAAGGTATTTAATGGCATATTTGTTTAATATGAAATACATTAGGACTTTAAAACTATATTAGACTTGACCCAGTCTGCATTTTCAAAATTTTGGTGTAGATTGATTTTCTGGCTAATTTCAATCGGAGTCGTTTTGCTGCATTTAAAGGACACTGACATGACTCGCGACTTTGGTTTGTTTCACACACCATACCATGTTCGCACAGGCCGTGCATTCCGCAAATCACTGGAAGCGCATCGGTGCTGAACAGGCAGACGGTGAATCGACCATATACTGTGGAGTTGATACGGGCCTTCGTGGGCGTCTGTCCTTGGTCCTTGGAAGAAGCAGCAGAGATTCTGATGTCATATCCTGTACACCAAAATGGTGTCCGTAGTGTATTTTTATGCATTTTTTCATTTTTTTTCTGCGTAGTTTAATGGCCCCTCCATCAACACGAGAGGAATGCTGTCCCGTGGACAATCGGACCGAAGTGTAAATCATTATATATAATATATAGTGTGTAATATATTATATATATTATATAGTAATCATTTGGTTGAAAACTGTTGAAATGGTTGGGAAACCATGGGCAACCTGGTTGGGCAACGGCGATGTTCAATGTCCAGGTGCCCTCCCAAATGTTGCTCCGGCGCTTTGCAAGCCTGGAGCCAAGTGCCCATCAACATGTGGCATCCAGCCATTCCAACCACTGCATTTGGGATGGTTGAGGTGGACAGGTGGACCAGCTGAATGCTTCTTCCGTTGCTTCTTTGTGTCAAAAAAGAAATGGTCGGGTTTTGCCACATGCCAGCTCACAACATCCAGGGATTTGTTTGAATTCAAACGGGTTTGATATGTTTTGATCAAGGACCTTTTTTGGGGGGAACTCGAAAATGCCCAAAGTAGCAATAGGGAACATAGCAAGGCTCAGCATTTCGAGAACCGCAGCTGCAGCGGCTGCCACAGCTGAGGAGATTGCGGTCCAAAGCATAGCTGATAGGGACAGAAGATATCCACCACAGCAACGTGCTAAACTGATGCGATAACTTGAAGTACCTATAAATATATTATTTGAATAGATTGTATTTAGAACATATTCACAAGTACGTGCACTTATACAGCAACTTGAATTGGCGCATTGCCGGCTGTTTATGACTTGTACATTTGGACGCAAATGGAGTCATACTCACTGCTCTCTCAAAGTTGATAGAATCACGGGGATCTTCCACCGACCTCCCACCAGAAGATTCTGCTGTGTTTTGTTGTTGTAAAACTGATTCTAAATTGAATCATTTTTTCTCCCCGTCCGGTGACGGTCTATAGCAGAAAATACGTCGAATTTTAAATACTAAAAAATACCGGCAATATATCAAACTATATGTCACAGAGATGTCAATAATGATGTCAGTAGTCGTGTCAGAACATAGCAAATATGTCATGTCACTATGTAGCGCAAATGTCGATTTTACGGTCTGGGTGCACAGGATGACACAACATTAGTTGTTTCCTGATAGAACACTACGGTCATGATTTGCTGTGATTTGATCACGTTTGAGCAAAACATGGCCAACCCTGGCATCAGGACTGCAAGGCAGCCAATCCTTTCGCCAGTGATACTACGCAAATTGATCCCACGGCCATGACTTGGTTCGCGAAGCTTCAAAGCATTTGTTCCCAAAATGGCTTGCTTGATGAGACACCGCATGAGACCCTTGTATGACGGTGAAAATCGCAGCCAAGAACTTCATAGAATCTCTATTTTCCAGCCCGCAGATATTCTGTGAATATCTGTGAATTTTCGGCTCTGGGTTGGCAGAATCATGTCGCTCTGCCTTTGCAAATCTTTGCAACCTGAAACCTTAAGCATCAGAAGATATCAGAAGTATCGCAGGTTGTGTTGAGAATGATGAGAATGTGTTGAGATTGCAGATGATTGCAGAGAGCGCATCTGTCGTCCTTGCTCCAGGAACTGGAGGCTGAGCCCTCCCTGTGTAGATTCGAATGATTCAAGATGTATTAAGTGCATGTATAATCATGTACACGCTTCATTGTGTACAGTATATAGATGTATAATGATGTATATAATATAGGATACGGATATAGGTTGGGCACGCATCATGTGGTTCAACCCCATTTCCATCCATTCTTGATCCATCCTACATCCACATTCTGAAAAGAAGAAACGGAATTGAAATGGAGCAAAAGAATGCAAAAGAACTCTTGATATGTCAGCTGCACACCAGACTCACCTGGGGTTGCTAATTGTTTGTAGGGGAGACACAATGTTTGCCATTTGCAGCACTTGATGTCAAATCATACTTCTTGATACTTCTTGCAAGTTGCAGTAGAATCAGTAGAAGTTGGAAATTGTATGAAATTGTCAGGTCACTAGAGGTGCTTGTAGTTGAGTAGAAACTGCTGGAAGGGAAGTTACAGACTCTGAAACCAAACGGATATGATACGGATATAATACGGATATAAACCCCTTGATCCGCTTATACTTATACAACTCATCGCAACTCCATGTGTCCGATTTGGCCAGTACGTGGCAAAGCTGCAGCAACTGAAAGATGACCTGCAGAATGACTTGGAGACGGTGCCCTGTACTGCCCTGTACGGGTACCGTTGAGACGGTGAAATGCAGTTAAAACTTGAAAAAAGTTTGTAATGATTTGCCATTGTTGTGGTTTTGTGACACCTTCAACCTTGCGTCAACCATCGAAATTTGCCATTTTACAAACTGTGTATAGTATCCATGTCTCATTTGTTTGCTCGTTTTTGATTTTTCTTCAGGTGCGCGAGCGCATGATGAAGAGCGAGAGCAGGCTGAATCTTGTGCGACAGGCTGGGTTTGCTAGGTTTTCTTTTGACTTTGAATGAAATATGATAAATTAGTATAATTTGATCATTAGATGTAATTACTATCCTCTTTCACGGCGCAATCTAGGGATCATAAGTTAGGACAGTCGTATCTCCTGCCATTCTTTTTGCCAACCAGCTGAGCTTGGATGCAAGATGGTCCTAGGATTTGACAAAGTCATCTCAACTCACTGCTTGAGTTCAGTACAGTGAGAGTAGGCTGCCTTGACCGTTGAAGGGCTGAACATCAGAAACGGTGTGAAGAAGTGTTGAAGTCTCTAGGATGTTGGAGACACCTGGATCCTGGCATGAAACTCTCAGACCTTAACATCCGGAGTGCAAGCAGTATCTGGATATATCTGGATCATGTATGTCACCTTACCATTGACAGACTCACAATCTCTTCACAGTCCAGTGAGTCTTTAATGACAGGAATGTTTCCAGGAAGAGCGCGAGGGCATGCGAATGCAGCGGGAACTTGATGAGGCTGGGGGAATCCGGATTTACGAGTGAACCACATGCTATTGAGATCTGTAAACAACTGTAAAGATCTGTAAAGATTTGTATAGAACATGAATCAACCATCAAAGTGGCAACTGCGTATTCATTTGCTTCTTGTGTTCCTGTTGTTTCTGATTCATCATTGTCATCGTCCTTCTTCAGGTCTATTCGTTGCGGACGCTTGGTCCCAGGGATGTCCCTGGCAACTTCACCAAGTGGGCTCAGGTGCTATGGCTCCCATGGTGCAAGTGATGCCACTGTGACCGGAAGCATTTCACACAGCTGCCTCTTTGACAAAGGTTTCGGGGGTTTGTTGAATTAACAAGAAAACCAATATTTCCGCGGACCCTTTTTTTTCCTCAGCAAGGGCACTATGATTCTATGGTTCTTCTTTTCTTTCTTCTTCTTCTTTTCCTTCTTCTTCTTCTTCTTCTTCTTCTTCTTCTTTTCTTTCTACTTCTTCTTCTTTTTTTTCTTCTTCCTTGCTTTCTTCTTCTGTCTTATTCGTTCTTGTTGTTTTTCTTTCGATGTACTGTACAATTTGTGTCTTTAAGGGGAAGAAGGGATTGCTCGCGAGCTCGCATGGTCAGGTAATGTCGAGCCCTGGGCTGCGGCGGTCTTTTGATCCGGCGTGGCCTCCCACCGTGATGGATGATGACTGGTAGCCTCCACAGCCCAAAACCATCCAAAACCGCTACTTGGGACTTCATGGCTAATTACATGACACCACGTGTGCCTGTGAACCTGTTACACTGCACTGTCCAGATGTGTGCATTACATACTTGCAAATGAGTATGTTCACTAATGTAATAGTATAACATATATAATATATATAATATTATGTTATATTACATTATATTATATTATATTATACTATACATACAGTATATGTTATACATATATATATATATATATATATATATGTGGAGAAGGTACTGCAAAGTATAAAGTATATACATTGGGATGGTGATTCAGAGGGATGTTTGTATGTTTGACCTTAAATGAGTATAGCGAAATCCGTATGTAATTGTATACATACTTAATATATCTTAATTAATAGTCTTAATCAAAATATTACATTAACTGTTTTATACACATCGAATCTATGTGTATATTAGACAGAGAAATTAATACAGTATATAGATAATTTCATAGTATTCAGTATTCATATATAATATAATATAATATAAATGGATATAGACTTAGGCTCAAGATGAGAGGTTATGTGTGCAGCCCGTGGGCATCTCCTCCACATCACGCCTTCAAGTTCTGCCGAGGCTGAAGCCACTCACAGTGTGGGACCTGAAAAAACGAATGAAAACCCAGACTTGACGGTGCAACATGGTTCAACATTGAATAGTGTCAAGAAGTGCTAGAATCATGGATTAGTTACAGGACAGAAACTGACAGAAACCGGTAGTAATGGCAGCTGATGAATTGGATAAAACGCCGCATCTCCGCTTGATCAATAGATTTCAGCATGATTTCAGCAGTCGAAGTGAGCACACTTCCAGTCCGAAGTTTGCCAAGGTAGGCCTATGACTAGTGAGCCCATCGTGTCGATGCCACGCTAATGGGATCTAATGGGCACACGAATTGTTAAAGCAGACGTATCCAGAAACCAATCGCACTCTGTTGGAAATACCAACACATGGAATTCAAGTCTCTTCGAGCCGGCGCTGGTTCGTAATGAAAGACGGAATGTGGAGGTATTCCTCCCTTCCGCATTATAGCCGTGCCCATGGGCCATGGCTTGCCAATGACAAAAGTTGCCAAAGCTGTTTTGAAACTTCAATCTAAGAGAGAATAAATTTGCTGCATCAAAGCTGTACACATGACTTTGCCGACCGCAGTTTTTCTAAACTGAGCTGGTCCTTTGGAGGAAGCTGCCCTGGGAAAGCACCCACGGATTCAGTGAATTTCCATGCAGAACAAATCCACAACATCAGAAACACGGTGACTTACGGGCGGTACATGGCAGTACTATCCTTTAAAATCATGCGATATCATGTGTTACCTTCACTAAGCTGCAGAGGCTCAAGTACCTGGACGCTCACGAGCAAATGCTCACTGATGAATGCCGCTGACCAAGCCAATGCCAGAACTGTCGAAGCCTAGGTGGACCAAGTCACGTGCGCTCCGACCAACAGTGCTATCGACAGCGCTGAATGAAACAAGAAATGTGTGATGATGAGATATGATCGGTGAATATCGGTGATGTTTTTGTTTCTGAACCATGGTTTGCATATGTTTGAATCTCCGAGTCCAGCATAGCTATGCAGCATAGGCATCAAAGAGCAGACCTGATGCGGTCAGGGCCTTCAGGGCCTTCAGGGCCTTCAGCTAGGCCGAGCCAGGACCTGTGCCGCAGGTCCCGTGCCATGGCGTCAGCTGCGTCAGCTCGGTCAGCTCGGTCAGCTCGGTCAGCTCTTGCTCTGGCGACTTTAGCCTTGGTGAGTGGTCACGTTTTCTCAGGCACTGCCGCATCAGCCCAGATATCAGGAGATATCAGGAGTATCTTCCCGTGTTTTCCGAATGCCGAAATGCTGCTATTACATTTGAAATTTCAAGGAATTCAAGGCTTAGCATCAATTTTGTATGGCTGAGATTGGCTGAGCAGGTACTGGTAGCTTGTTTTTTTTGTGACAGAAGTTGTTTGACAGGCACGTTTGCAACCAACAGGCAGGCTGTCAACCGATCCGGCAGACTGCCCAGATCAGCACAGACAGACCCCAACTTCGCAGCAAATGTTGGAGCGCCTCGACCAGAAGATTCGCTGTTGAGTAGGAATGCAAACAAATATCCATCAAATATCCATCAAATATCCATCAAATATACCAACGAATATCAACTTCATTGAGCGCTGTTTGGATGATTTGACATGATAGAGCATTTGCATGAGAATCGTGGATGGATAGGGGGGTGGATGGACGTACGAACGGACGAATGGATGGATGCATGGATGGATGGATGGATAGATACATATAGAATTTATATGAATTTATAGAATTATATACAGTAGATACAGTAGATAGGATAAGATAGGATAAGATAGAATAAGATGAAATAAGATAGAAAAAGATAGAATAAGGTAGATAGGATAGATTAGATTAGATTAGATTAGATAGATTAGATTCGATTCGAGTCGATTCGATTAGATTCGATTAGATTAGATAGATAGACAGATTAGATAGACAGACAGACAGATAGATAGATAATGATAGATAGCAATATGTATAGAATATACATATATGATCATATATGTATAATATATATAATATATATATAATTATATGATATTATATGATTTGATTATATATTTGTGTACACATGACGTATGTATATTCAAGTATTTCTACATGTCATGGCTGCGGACTGTCCATCTCCAAATGGCAATTTCCATCACCAAGGAGGCCACCGACACTTTGAGGAACGACCATGCCCAGATTCCTCGATTGGCTCCTGGTTTGAATGTGGCAGATCCAAGAGTTTCCTTGGAAATTGCGCAGGCAATGGCAGGGACATGGATTTGCCCCAAAAAGTATCTACGAGGTGAAGCAATTGAGAGTGTTGGTCTGAGCCTACAGATTTTTATTTTGACTAAAACTATCTAAACTATGTAGCGGTACTGCTGGGGTATCATTCTTGTAGTGGCACAGACCAGATTCATTCTGGAGGCAGCATTTTTGCCAACCCTGCAGGTGAGCGCGCTGAAATTTTCTGGTCTCACACAATACCGACAATTCTGGGACAATTTTCGATCAGGAGTGGAGTTGGTAAGCACTTCAGCAACTAGTGAGGTGCCTGGTAGACATTGATGATTTATCATGATTTATCTATTTATTTTGTTCAACCCTTTTCTATTTGTTTATCTTTGCTTGATTAGCTTCCCCTTTACATCCCTTTGATGCCCATTTGTCAGTTTCTGCGAGCAAGAGTTTCCTGTATTTTCCTCGGGTCAGCACAAAGGTGGTCAACGTTGTACAGTCTGGCTTGTATTTACGAGTTCGTTGGCGTCTCATCATGATCCCCAAAGACGTCTTGTCTGGGGCACAGAACGCAGTTCAGGCTGCCAAGGGTGCCTTCAGCGACTTGCAGCGGACAGTTCCAGCGGTCACCACGACTTTGCACTTATCAAGGCTTTTATTCTTTGACGTTGAATCGGATCTTATCCCGCAGGTGTGCTGAGAAATAAATATTGGCACATTGTGGCACCAACTTTACCAACTTAATGTGCGTTGCCTGGCAAAGACTGTTCCAATGAGTAAGCAACATCCGCGGTGTTTGTGTAATTTTGTCCGCCTTTGCGAGCAGGAATGTCTATAGCTTTGACATGTCTTGACTTGACATTCTCTGCCACTGGGTCGAGTGAAAGTCTGTCATGTGCATATGATGTGCGTCTGAGGTGAAAGACCTTTTCTCAGCAGGAGATTTCCTGAAGCAAGCAGAGGATTGGACTTCGCAACAAGGCACCCAAGCACCTGTGGAAAGAGTGGTTGAGTTCAACTCCATCTACGAGCTGGATTGTTGGAGTGGCCGCATTGTGATCCTTGATATGAAATATTGCTGTCACAGTGTGTGACCGGTTTTGTGATGAAGAAGAGCATGATTCAATGATCAACAGTTCCACTATCAATCTACTTGTTGGTACTGCTGGAATGCAAGAGCCTACTCTTTTGCTCCCTTGGCACGACTGATCAATTGTTTCCACCATGAACCTATGGATGAACATGGGAGAAAGTATGCAGGTAGGAATGCAAGCAGCATACAATTTTCCCCTGCTTCGGCTACGTGATCTGAGGAGACACACCCTAGAGTTTCGATCCCCGGAAGAAAACTTTGATTTGCTGGGAGCCTTGCAAGGAATGCCAGCCCGTTAGACAAAAATATGCGAGCGACATGAGATGCCCGTGTAATTTGACATGCCATCAAGTCGACTCCCCTGCAGTGTTGCTGTGTGGACAGACAATGTGTAGATATTGGGAAAAACATTGAAAAACACTTGTGCCTATGACACTGTGTGACACGATAAATACAGACAGATGAAGAGCAAGTCAAATACTGCCGGCGCTGATTGCTAGAAAATTGCAAATTCCTACAGCTGCAGGCAACACAACTCAAATCCAACAGGTTGCAACACACACATTGCCTTTGAAGCGTACTTTTGCCAAAACAGCCGCAGTACCAGCACAACTATTGACTAGTGAGATTCAAGTTAACCTACTTGTCCAATCCTTTCAAACAAGCTAGTCAGAACCTGTTCAAACAGCAAGTTAGTCAGGGTCAGGATTGTTGTGCTTTGCCCTAGCTTTATCCAGGGCTCTCTCAACAAGGAAACCATGGATAGAGTGTTTCAAAGGGTAATAATATTATATTAATATTATGAACTGTTTAAACTGGATACTCTGTGATCCGTTTGGTGCAACTGCCCAACTAGCTAAGCTATTTCAATCTGTTTCACTTGCGGTCTTTGCACAAATTGCAAGCAGGCAGCGCTCATTCACGGCCAGGGGGGCCTGCCATGGGTTGCATCGCGCCTGCCGTGCTATGACTGATCTTGAAACATCGGTCCTGAACACTCTGTGCAGATGCAAACAAGGTGGGATTCAGTGCAAGCGACTTTGGCAACTGAAATATGCTTTCGTCTCTGAGCTTTGGTCTCTGATATGGCATGTAGCATGTGATTAATATCTATGAATGGTCGGCACAATTCAGTACGTGCACAAGGAAGTCTTTACAAAAGAGTGACCTTTATCATCTTTATCATCAGCATCACCTTGCGTCAGGTGATTTGAAGAAAGGCCAAGGCCATCCCCTCTCGGGTGGTGCAGACAGGACAAGTGGAAATCAACCAGTAAAACTTGGAAAACAGCAGACTACGTAGTCGACGTAGTCGGATCATATCGGATCATACAGGAACACACGCTGCATTTTTATTGAAATTAAATCAAAGCAAACATCTAGCAGGCATGGAAATCTGAAAGTTGCTGATAATCATCTATAATATTCTATAATTAGTTGGTATTTGTACTTGCACCTCCTTGCAGTTAGTGTTGCTCTCGCATTGCCTCGATTGTGCAGCAAGCTTTCCAACTTAGCACGTCCATGGAGATTCTAGGTGTAACCCCCTCATAACTTGCATGACTGATATGACTGAGGACTTGGGACGTTGTGTTATGATCGTGTTTCGTATGTCCTGTGCTCCAGTGGCAGATGTGGCAGGTGATGATGCTTTCCGACCTATTCCCGGCGACACGGAGGATCAAGTGGAGTTCTTCTTGTGTGGAGAGCCTCCTGAGGACTGGGATGAGCTCACAGCACTGACTTCAGAAGGTGGCAGAATGACTGATTTTATCCCATGTTGTCTCTTCTTCTGACAAATGTTCGAACTGTTGCCAAAGAAACTCAGAAAGGTTTTCAAGCCTTTCATTTGAAAAGTGTGCTTTCCACATGCTTTGAATGCAGTATTCCAGAAGTCGACTGTATCTTGGTAACTGCAGACATTCGAAGCGTTGATTTCACGACAGTCTCTTGAGGAGCCTCTGCCACCAGAGGAGGTTCCTCAGCTTCCCAGCCGTCCACGGGAAGGACCGAATTTGGAGCTACTGTAGAAGCTTTGGGTTGAAACAAGTTGAAAGTGAAAACACCTCCTCGAGTTTCAATATCTCAATATATAATAATATTATATATATATAATTATATATATACATACATGCATGCATACATAATCATACATACATACAGTATATCTTCCGAAAGCGTATTGTGGAGATCTGTTGAGTATGCGTGCGTTGCATCCCCGCTGTTGGGACTACATTCTGTCTCTAATGCTTGTATTGACATTTATTTAACATATTTAACAGCCTTCGGCATTCCCCCCAGCCCTCTGGCCTTTGGCCTGCAGACCCAAAGCACGGGTTGTTTAAAGCTGGTTGGTGTAAAGGTTGGTTTGTCGAACAAGTGGTGCGTGTAGAAGCTGGGTTGTAAAATTTAAAAGCTGGTTGGTGCAAAAGGTGGTTTGTGTAAAAGCTGGTTGTTCGAAAAGTTCGTGTGCGTAGAAGCTTGTGTGTGTGTGTAAGACCGTGGAGGCTGAACAGAAAGGAGTGAAGTGGGCATAGGCATAGATGCAAGCGGCATGGCTGTGAGAGTGCATGCGGAGAAGGCCGCGAGTGCAGAGGAAGAGCAGTGGCATGTGCTTCTGGAGAGTGTTGGGCGCAAAAGCGGCAGGTGAGAACGTACTTCTGCCTGGACGGGGCAGGAAACCGTGGAGAAAACGTGAAAAATGCATAAAAATGCTGCATCCCAGGGGCGAGCCGGAGGAACGAAAGAGAAGACGGACATGGGAGGATCAAGGAGGATAACAGAAGAAGATGATGATCATGATCATGATGATGCTGATGCAGATGATGATGTTGACGCTGATGCTGATGCTGATGCTGGTGAGGCTGATAATGATGGTGAAGATGATGACGAATGATGACGATGATGTTGTTGTTGTTGTTGTTGTTGTTGTTGTTGTTCTTGTTGTTGTTGTTGATGCTGATGCTGCTGCTGATGATGATGATCATGATAATGATGATGTTGTTGTTGTTGATGCTGATGCTGCTGCTGCTGATGATGATGATGATCATGATGATGATGATGTTGTTGTTGTTGTTGATGCTGATGCTGCTGCTGATGATGATGATCATGATGATGATGTTGTTGTTGTTGTTGTTGTTGATGCTGCTGCTGCTGCTGATGATGATGATGATGATCATGATGATGATGATGATTATGTTGTTGTTGATGCTGATGCTGCTGCTGATGATGATGATGATCATGATGATGATGATGATGTTGTTGTTGATGCTGATGCTGCTGCTGCTGATGATGATCATGATGATGATGATGATGATGATGATGATGATGATGATGCTGCTGCTGATGATGATGATCATGATGATGATGATGTTGTTGTTGATGCTGATGCTGCTGCTGCTGCTGATGATGATGATCATGATGGTGATGATGATGTTGCTGTTGTTGATGCTGATGCTGATGCTGCTGATGATGATGATGATGATCATGATGATGATGATGTTGTTGATGCTGATGCTGCTGCTGCTGATGATGATGATCATGATGATGATGATGTTGTTGTTGATGATGATGCTGCTGCTGATGATGATGATGATGTTGTTGTTGATGCTGCTGCTGATGATGATGATGATCATGATAATGATGATGATGATGATGTTGTTGTTGATGCTGATGCTGATGATGATGATGATGATGATCATGATGATGATGATGATGTTGTTGTTGATGCTGATGCTGATGCTGATGATGATGATGATCATGATGATGATGATGATGATGATGTTGATGCTGATGCTGATGCTGCTGCTGATGATGATGATGATGATGATGATGATGATGATGTTGTTGTTGATGCTGATGCTGCTGCTGCTGATGATGATGATGATGTTGTTGTTGATGCTGATGCTGCTGCTGCTGATGATGATGATCATGATGATGATGATGTTGTTGTTGTTGATGCTGATGCTGATGCTGCTGCTGATGATGATCATGATGATGATGTTGTTGTTGGTGCTGATGCTGCTGCTGATGATGATGATCATGATGATGATGATGATGACGATGATGATGATGCTGACGATGGTGACTACGACGATGACGATGACCACCGAGATGGTGGCGGTGACGTAAATAAGGTCAATGCCAGATCGCTTGAGAAACGAAACTAGACCAGATGAGACCAGACGCGACTAGACTATACTATAGAACTCTAGACCATAGACTATCCTAGATTTTACTAGACCATACTAGAGTATATATACTAGACTATAGTAGGTTCGACTAGACTTTAGTGTGTATGTGGGGGTAGGTGGGTGCGGGGTAGGGCAGCGAAAACAAAATCTGTCGAAGAAACAATCTATAGGTTAAACTAAAGCTAGCACAAGATGCATCACAGGAACATCCACAAAACACGCTGGCAGGCCGGCGGATTAAGCATGGTTTGTTTGATGCACTTCTATGGACACGTTTAGCCGCTGAGTGTTGGAACAGATGGCAAAGCATTGGCAAAAGATGTGTTTCGTTTGGTCGGAAGCTGACAGACATGTGCCATGGTCAAAAGCACCAGTTGTTCGCATGTTATTCGCGCCATAAAAGGATATAAAAGGGCATGGTCATCCCCACATCAGTAAGGGTTAATGTAATATACCGATTATATATGCTGTTTGTATATTACAGGATGGTTATTGTTGTTTTTTCCCGGGGTTCAGATTTGCTTCCCTGTTTCTCTACTTTTTTGTTTTTCCCTGCTTCCTTGCTTCTCTGTTGTTCTGCTTGTTTGCTTCTCACACTTCTGTTTCTTGTTTTTCTGTTTGTCCCTGCTTCTTTGGTTTCTTTGCTTCTCTGTTTTTCTGCTTTGCTTCTCTGCTTCTCCGCTTTTCTGATTCTTTGTTTTCCCTGTTTTTTTGCTTGTCAGGCCCAAGTAAAACATAAAAACTAAGCCCTAAACCAACCTTAAAAGACCTAAAACTAATCCAAAACCAACTCAAAAAACCCGCCAAAACCCACCCAAACAAAACCTTACCCGTTTAATCAACCCTGAAATCTTAAAACTAATCCCAAATAAATCTTAAACCAACCTTAAGCCAACCCCAAACAAAAACTAAACCAACCCTAAATCAACCCTAAATGAACTCTAGTTGCAAAAATACAAGCAACATGAACACTTGGAGCACCAAAATGTTGCAAATATCATGGAAAATTAATTGTTCGAACTCCAAAATGTTGCAAATACCGTTGAAATGGGAGTTTCCAGCTTCAAAATGTTGCAAATAGCAAGGAAAGCGGACAGATGCGGACAGAACAGGATATCCAAAAAAACAAAGCGGATCAAAGCGGGAAAATAATGATTCCCAAGATTTCCCAAGACAATTCCGGACACTCTCTCTCTCTCTCTCTCTCTCTCCATATACATATAATAATCATATACATACGTGGCAACAAAAAAGAGAATCCCTCGACTAATCACAAGATATCCGTTGCATGCTCGTGTGAGGACTCATCACATACTCAGCCGAGATGGACCTGTGGTTTGACTGCAGGGAGAGCATCAAAAGGAAGAAGATACGACCATGCGCTGGATTTTCTGACACCACATCATTTAAATTTGACATTTTTGACATACTTCGACAACGAATTGAATTTGTCTATGAACATTTACATGAGATGAAACCAGGGAGGGTTCCTCCATCGGCGCAAATTGTTCTACAACATTCTATACATTTCTATATACTATACCTTATTATACCTTATTTACGTTCCTTTATCCTTATTTATTTTATCTATTGTTATTTCTCCTTATTTCTCCTATTTTCTGTATTGTTCTGGACTCATTTGCACCGCTTGCAACCTCCGCAGTTGTTTTCTCGGAGCATTCGGAGCCGAGGCCGCTCAATGAACCGGCAATGAGGTCTGGGGAGGCCGAGGGCCGAGAGGGGCCGAGATTCCGGGAATTTCCAGGATCGGAGCAATACTCTTTGCACATCTTTGCACACTAGAAACATCTAGAAACTGAAGAGCATTTGTGGTGTTCTAGCAGGGTTTGGAAACGCCTCTTCTTAATCTGTAGGAATCAAAGCAAAGATTTTTTTGGATCGTCAAGGTTAATTAAGATAATTAAGGGCTCATGAAGATCATGAAGCTCGATGTTCAGCTTTGCCCAGGTATGGCACCTGTGCCAAGAAGATGGAAAGACCTTTGAAAAGGTGATTCTATCCATTCACTCGAATGGTTTTTCAATTAGCTACTTGCCTTGGAGCTGGCTGAGCTACATGAAACATCATGAACATGAAACATCATAAGACTGTAAGAAATAGCAGCAGTAGGTCTCGTAGTTTGAGAAGCTTCGAACAGCGGGCCGATCATCAATCACTTGCAAGTGGGACTTCGTGACATGTTTAAGAAGTGCATTGTTTTCGCTGTTTTGATTTGTTCCTTTTCTATCATGGTTTTTTCTGTCGTTTTCTTATTTTTCTCAATCTGCGCCTCCCCCTCTGAGGATACCCTGATGATAGTCTGGCGGGTCTCAGTGTCGCATGGTCGCCCTTCTCCTTGGTCCAAGCGTGTCGACTTCACACCATCCAGGTGGGATGGGCAGGGCATGGCAGTGCAGGGCGCTGATTGGCACGATTTGGCCCTTTGGCACGTTGAAACTGACGTGTTGAAAGGCAACGGGTACATACAGTACATAGATGATCATAGAAATCATAGATGTACATAGTCCAGCAGTGAAAGATCTTGGAAATCATGAGGCCTTAGCAAGTACACGCCATTACTTTGCCAGTTACACCAGTCATATGGTTTGTACCGGCGTGATACAAACAGGTGATTCGGCAAGTTGCTTTCTCGCTGCGAGAAAGGACGTCAAAGTTTGGCTTGTTCTGCATGGCATGGATAGAAAACGAAAGCTGCTGTCCACTTGTTCTTGCACGTTGTGATTTCATGTGATTTCATGATTCATCTATTTGATGAAATCATATGGAATCATCAATTCCTCCCCGAGTTTCCTCTGGCGGCCCTCAGGCAGACCAGTCACAGCCCTGGCTGCGGCTATTTAAAGTTGCGTGTTTGCAAGTGGCAATGCAGAGAAAGCAGCGCAAGCTTGGAAAGCAAAGTTGCTACTTTGGGACTTCATTCTGTTTGACGGAGACTCATTCATGGTGCTTGTAGCATTTTGGAATAAGACATGATTAGATTCCAGGCTGGTCGGCTTGCTTCGTTGATGCCAATGATGCCAATGAAAGATGCTCATGAAGCCCGTAGACTTCATCATACCTTGGAAACGATCCACCACAAGGGCTTCAGTAGACCTCGACTGTAAGTGACCCGAAGCTTTTGAAAAGCGCAGTGTGAATCTGTTTGTATTCGCACGTAGCAAGAAATATGTTTGTAATTATTATTTATCGATGCAAGTATTGTATACTATACATTGTAAACCTTCCTTCTACGCTAGACACTATGGAATCATATGGAATCTAACTCTAGGTTTGAATACATGCATTTCATGGCATTTCCATGTCGCCCCAGCCGGCACATGAGTGTTTAGTTAAGGTGTCCGTGTTCCACCATGGTTTGACGCATTTCTTTGCCACCCATGGTGTTGGAGCAGATACGGAGAGAGCTCGATGGGTCGCAGATGCCACTCAACTGAAAGAGAATAAAGAGAGCTCTCAGACTCTCCCTCTTCAAGATCAAGCTGATCAAGCTGATCAAAGATTGTGATGAATGACAAATAATGAATAGGAACAAAAATAACAAAATACGATGAAATAATTAAGAAGCGGTCATTTTGTTTTTTGCTGAACCCTCTCGCTCGCTGGAATTCTATTGGAAAATGTGCCAGGTTCAGGGTTAAAATATGTTAAGATCTTCAAGATTTGAATCATTTCCAAGTTGCTTGACATTCCTTGAGACATTCGTTGACATTCGTTGATTTTGATTCTCAGCCCACTTCTCAGTAGCTGAGGTTTCACGTGCGCTGCGTCTCCTGACACAATCACTTTTTCCATCTTTTCAATTGGCAGTCTTTCCACTGCCTGGTGCAAGCTGGACTGCGACACGGCTTTTGGCAGGTGTGGATCTTGGGGTGTTTTCTGGTTAAGAAGAAGAAGTTTTGTCATGAGACATGAGACATAATCTATTGAAGAGGAAGAAGACCGAAGAAGAAACTGTTCTATGCCCTTGCCTGCAAGTATGAAATCGTGACAGAGAAAGTGGATTCGCTTCGGTTTGCAGATGCGTTTTTGATTGTTCTTGGTGCCCAGGGCATCTTTCACACGGGTGTGGTGACAGATGCACAACAGATCGAATCTTGTGTGCGCAGTTGCTTTCCAAAGCTGCAATCCCTGACAACAGGCTACATGCTGCTCTACGATGATCAGGGAGTGTCTTTGGTGTATGGCAGCTCGTCATATGTCCAGAGGAGGAAGGGAGGGAGGGACAAAGGCTCAGACTTTGGCACAATATTGCAACTTGATAGCACAAACAGAATATCGATCCCTACTGTACTCGTACATCAATCCAATCCCGCACAGACTAAAGTGACTAGAGGGTCAAATAAAATTAGCTACTGGATGCTACTGGTACTTACTTGTAGTCTACTCATTGGAGGATTCGACTTATCATGCCTTATCCATATCCAGCAGACCGAAGCCAAGGCGAGCTGCATGCACACTGCGACAACACTGCAGGTTTTGCAGCCTATGAGGATGATGCCTGCAAGGCCGCTCAGGGATGCTCAGGGTAGGCCACCAGGTCAATGTATGGGGCCTGAAGATAGCAAGGTTAGCAAACCCCAAAGATCCCAAAGTATGATCGAATTCAGGACACAAACGTAACATCATAGACGGTGTGTGTGCCCACAGTGTGTGTGTGAGTTTTGTCGAGTTTTGTCGAGTTGACAGGTACAGGTGGTCCACCTCGCAATCGACACCAACACCTGTCACACGTTTGCACAGAGGGATGTTGATTGGCAACTCTTTACAGACGCCTTACGGTCCAATGATCAACGTGACAGTTCTTGACTGAGTCTGTTTGGCCGACTGCCTTTTTCCTATCTGATTCATGCCTGTTCCATCCTGTTCTCTTGTTAATGCTTATTTACAATTTTCACAAACTTTGCTCAGGCGTCAGCGAGCGCGTGGGAATTGACTGCAGTTGCTTCAGCTTGGGAGACCACCACTTCTCAACGCGAACTTGTGCGGAGAAGATGCTATGGCTCCGAGCCATTAGCAACGTGAAGGCCAGAGTCTGCTAGCGGATTGCATAGCCTAGGACTACAGAATGGTTCCAACTAGTTGACTTTCTATGTTCTCCTTATCCTTCAACGTGTTGCCTATTCCCTAAAATGCCTAAAACATTCCAAACCATCCTGAAATCATACGAGATCGAATCCATGAAAGCAACTGCGTTGTGCCATGATGTGTACCAGGTGAAGTTGCGACACCTAGCAGCTACACCGAGCCCCACGGAACTCCGCTTCTACCGCTCCGCGGTCAGAGAGCAGAGCCTCGGGAAAAACGATGGGATGTTGACTCATGTGGACTCACATTGTATCCATGTTGTACTCATGTATTCATTGTATTTTAATGTATTTTATACTGTCTGTGTATGATATGAAGGGTATATCAGGTATATCATATATAATATTAATGTATAATGTTACTAAATGTTCAGTTTGAAATATATAATTATATGCAAAATGCCTTTTCTCTTCCTTAGAAGGGCTTGACCTACTGAACCTGGATTTGCAAGGATGCTTGTTCCGTCTGAGATCAATGAACAAGCAGTCAGGCAGAAAGAAACAGTCTTCTGTGATGTTGATTTGCAAGTCAGAACCTACATTGATGATTTACATGAATTTACTCTATACTGTACCCAAGGCCTCAAGATATCACAACGAATTGTTTCTTGAACAGGGTGTTCTCGAACAAGTTCATTAAGATGTTCGGTTCCGTATCGTGTGCCCTCTTATGTGTAACATCATCATGCTCATTGCATTTTTTGAAATTCCATGAATGCGGGCTGTGCACACCTCTCAATACTTTCATCTCAGTGGAGTTAGGTTCCCAGGTGTAGCTCCTCCAGAGATTGTAATCATTTTGTAAAAGGAGGTGTAGAGCTGAAGATTTGATAAGATAATATAAGAATTATATAAGATGTGTACCTGTAGTTGCTCCTGCAGTCCTGTTGCACAGCAAAGCACAAAATTGAAGAGTTAGCTTGTCATAAATCCCGGCATCGCCCAGCCTTCGAGGATCAACAGCCTTCCTCCTACAGGGGAGCCAGAGCCCGTGCCAGCGTTGCTGCCCCGGCGACGAAGCAACTTATCGCAGTTGCCACGCATCCTGGTGGCATCGGCGGGAACCTTGAGGTGGCAAGGCAGTTGGAATATCAGTTGGTATCCCACTGAACATCTGGGATATTAACATTATTAACAAGAACGGCATTAAGCGGGCACACTTCCACCTTCGGTTCAGTTTGACTGACACCTGGATGTGTTCAGTGTCCCACTTCCTTTCTCCGAAAGCTTCACTTGTTTCAGCTTCTTTTTTTATCTCTTACCCCTATTTTCTCCCAAGGCCTTTGTGTACGTTGTCATTTTGTGAGGTGCGGGACCAGGCCTTTCAGCCCTGCCTGTGATGTCACTGCAAGCGAGTCCAAAGCCAGACTCAGGTGCCACATATGCAGCAAGGTATGTTTGTGTGTGTGTGTTTCCTTTTCTGCCACTGTTTAACAGAGAAGACCGAGAGATAATTGTGTTGCAAAGACTGATGTTTGTGGGATTTAAGATGTGTCTACTGCTATTCAGATCCATAGTGTGTTCCTAAGTATCTAATATTATCTAATAACGATATGTTACGTTTTTTAAAAAACATTTTGGACTCAGACGATGCAGGTGGCTTCAATGGCGGGGGGCCCAACTGCCAAGCCTCGGAGCCCGTGGCTTTGTTGAAGGAGCACCCTGCACGGCGTCAGAATCGCAGAATCGCAGAGATCCCAAACAGAAATGCAAGGAAAATGAAGGATATCTAAACAATTCTAAACATATGTAAACATATAAATTAGTAAACAAACATTTATATATATATAACATTATATAACATTATATACTGGTTGCGATGGTTGCGGTTGTTACTACTACGAGCAGGACTAATACAGGATGAATATCAAGATCATTGATCATTGATGATTCATGATACACTATACATTTCAAGCGAGAGAGGACCTCACGTAGATTGGATGGGCGTTTCATATGGTTTACTTCAATGAGTGTCACGGAGACATGCATGGCATCATCTTAGGCATCAATCAGTCATCTTCCACTCTCTCAATCGTGGCAGCAGGGCTATCTCCACCCTGTCATTTTGCTGGGATGAGTAAGGAGCGTCATAGTGAAATTCACTTCAGCCCGATCATCTAAATAGAGAGATGTATAAAGATGTATAAAGATGTAGATCAATGTAGATCAGAGATGATCAGAGATGATGAGAGATGATGAGAGTAGATTGTGACAACACAAAGACCATTGGTCCATTGGTGCAAGGACAACGGTTCTGATGGTGGAGTTCCACCTCCTGCGGAGTTCTCCCGATCCACTCGGGTGCCTTCGCATTCCGACATCCCTGGACCAATTGTACACCAAAACCACCAAAGCAGGGCAAGACAATGACTCATGGTATCTCATGGTATCTCATGGTACTCGTAGCCTTGTACCATTTTGTACCTACCGAATCCAGACACTTCAAGATCTTGCATACTTGTCAATGCGATGATGTATCTGTGTTTGTCATAATATTGATGTTTTAGATTCGGAAAAGGCCCAAAGGGGAGGCTTCGTATGTTCATCACTTCAAACGATCCATCATTCATCCATATTTGTTCACGATGGGGTACTTGTCAGCTAGCTGATTGTTTGACGATATGATACAACTTGATTCAACAGTTTTACACTTTACTTGTTTATGTTCTACTCGAATATATATATATATATAATTATATATATGGTGATCGATCTAAAGGTCCTTGTAAGGAGTTTTAATTGCGAAAGCCGTGCGTGTTATGTTGGAAACCCTCGCGAAAGTTTTTTTTTCGATTTTGCGAAAGTAAAATTTTATTTCGCGAAAGTTTCGCGAAAGTTGGGTATTATAATCATTATATGTAAAGGGCTGCCACCCACTGCCGCCCGGGGTCCGGCAGGAAAAGGG
>Ga0126342_10005819_pt1 | contig 21671 bp, 19 predicted proteins | sample Cyp1metagenome_FD_92528 | JGI IMG/M metagenome (GOLD analysis project Ga0126342, IMG submission 92528) | Coral microbial communities from Lord Howe Island, Old Settlement Bay, Australia - Cyphastrea 1 metagenome | ecosystem: Host-associated > Invertebrates > Cnidaria > Coral ... | reverse complement strand
GGAATGGCAGGAATAGCAGGAATAGTTCAAGCTTCAATTGCCTGACCTGGTCATGGACTCTACCAAGTTGAATGGTGATGCCTAGGGGTGGCCTCAGATTGTTTTCGGACTTGGAACTAGAGGTCTACAGTGGCTCAAATGTCTCACCTCACTTTCTTGGTAAAGGCTACCCTCCAAGAGCATGGCACTTCGGCCCACTCAAACCCTTGCAGAACTCTGCTGCTTGGTGTGTGGTTTGCAGCAAGGAACATTGAAGCGACCGAACTTTTGTCGATCCCACTTTGCTGAGGTTTGTTGATGCTTCTGGAAGCTTCAAAGCTGTAAAAGTTTGCTCAAAGTTGCACAGTCCCTGACCCAATGCCTCTGATTGGCGGTGTCGTGGTGATCGATCTGTTTTTGCGGCGCGTGGCTGTCAAATCTCCGCCATGGATGTCAAATCTCTGTCGTTGTCCGTGTTTTGGCGCGGCGCTATGATGCGCTATGGTTGCCTTTTTTCCTTGTAACAAAGGACAAGCATTGGATATGTTTAAAAAGGATTCTGTAGAAATGATTGACCCGGAAATGGCGGGGGCTGACCCGGGAATGGTGGGGGTTGACCGGGAAATGGCCCGATATGGCCCGATACTTCTTAAGTAGTTTTTTGGTTCAAGTTGAGGACAAAATTTTAAAAAGCGGCGGGGCAAAAATAGGGCGATATAGTCGAATGCCTCGAATGCACTTATTGCAGGCGTTGGGTGGTCAGGGAGTCGTTGGACGGGTTGGATAGCAATGGATTGAAATGAGCTGGACATTACCAAGCTGCAATCCATTTCTACCATGAACGTTGCCTTCGGTAGAACTGCATTGTGAGAAGTTGCAAATCCAGAGTCTTCAGTGCCGAGAGCGGATTGATGTTTTCATGTGATTTCATGTGATTTCAAGAATCCAAGCACTTCAAACAGCTCCACGGACCAGCAGCATCCACCAGCAATATCCCAATTGTCCTCAATCAAATCTATGCTCTGGGAGCTGCACGGAAGGCGACATAATTCACATAATATAAATCCATTCTATAATATAAATCCTTACAAAGGGAACAAAAGCAACTGAAGATACAAGGGTACAACATGGTACAACAACCAGCGGCAACTGTAGTGACAGTGACAACACCAAAGTCAGATTCCGCAACCATTCTTGGCCGCTCCAACACATGGCACGCGTTCCAGCATTTCCAACCAAAGTTGGATCTGAGTCGTTCGTGCCGGTCCAAATTGCTCTCTAGGTGAAATAATGCGAGTGTTGAGGAGACAGTGTTGACATGCTCGTCTGAGCTACCGCAGAGCGCTTTGTGAACCTTGAAGCAGGCTTGACAGGTGGAGTACGAGACTTTACGAGACGTGGATGGTAAGGGGGTACTTCAGATTTATGCTCTTAGGAGCTCGACCGCTTCAAAGCTGCAAGAACTTCGCCAATAAGTTTGGCTCTTGCACTGTACGGTCAAATAATCAATAGATGATTTAGGCATTATTTAGGCTATAGCCAGTCTAGTTAGGTTGGAAGCAAAAGTGGTGCGACTGTCCCCTTCAACTTGCCAAGCCAATTCTTTTGACGGTGAAAGATGGTGAAAGTAGGCACAGGCCAACTCAGACAACTCATCTGATGTCGAAGTTCAACTTGCATCTCTGGCTCTTAGAGCGCTTTGATGCGCTTTGATGCGCTTTGCCTCCCGTACCATGGGTTTGGATTGCAGCGAAGGTTCTACACCTTGGCCTTGGAAACTGAGATTTCCAAGTCACCATCGAAACTGGTTTGAAAGGATAAAACTGGTTCAAACGTTTCATTTCCGCTCCATGAAAGGAGGCTGAAGCCCGTGAGAGTTGCTTGGCTCAAAGGCTCAAAGGCTCAACGGTCAAGTCGTTTCTGAAACGGCTCCACTCTGAAATAGCTGTTGATAGTGATGAAGTGCCGGTGAACTGGGAAACATCAGAGCTTCAAAGCTATCAGGACTTCAGCCAGCAAGACACCCGATTTGGACCTGCCAAATAAATCGTAGACATGATAACGGACCTTCACCAAACCAACTCAGAATTGACGACCACTTCAATGGGCGTTGTTTTGCTTAGCTTTGCTCCTGCGGCCTTCCGGCATCATGACTATCTGACTATGTGTGCAATGTGCACTTTACTTATCTCTAGTCTAGGGTTGGTGTTATTTATGTATTAAAGTATATTAAAGTTAAGAACGCCTCAGCAATCTTAACAAAATTCCAGGCACTTTGACCGAGGTCACAGTGCAGTGCGGAATGCAGTGCGGAATGCAGGCATGATTGGTCTTGAAACTCAACAGTAAAATCCAGAATTCTCCAAGTGTTCATCAATCCACGCCAGGAGTTGGCGCCACATTGGCCACATTGCCTTGACGCTGTCACGCTGTCCTCGTGCTGCGCAGAGCGGGCGTCAGGGAAAGCGGAGACTTCGCCCTTCAGAAGTCTCTGTGAAGTCTCTAAAACTGAGCCCTGCGGAGTCGATCTCTAAGTGAAACTCAAGCTGGGCTCCCTGACAGGAAATCGTCGACGGGAATAGATTGGAGAGCTGTCAAAGCGGACTGATGCCCACTTAGAGCCATGAACTCTGACCGCAGTCAAGGCAACCCTTCAGGGTCTGCAGCCTGCAATGAATCTACAATGTGCTGTAGTTAAGTTATTGTAGTTGCTGTACCCTGTTGAAAAAATGATGCCGAAGGTTGATGTATTAGATCCGTTCGGGGTTTCAAAAGGATGTTCAAAAATGTAGAATTCATGAAATCATCTCTGGATAGGGCAGAGATCACACTGCATCTGCTGAAGAAAAGGTCTCCACAAGCTCCCGTCCAGCAAGTTGTGAGCGGCATGGCATCTGTCCGCGGTTTGGGCACGAAGGGCATATGCGGCACAACGGGCACAAATTGAATACCAAATATGACCGATTTGACCATCCAGAGCGCCAGATCAATCTGGAACTTGCCAAATTAAAGACCGGTACATGGACTTGAAACATATAAAACCACAGATCAGAGCGAAGAAACAAAGGAAAACATGTGGAAGAAGTGCGTAGTAATGAGTCGCGTGCTGGCAGTGCTTGAAACCTGGTTTTGGCGCAGTGCAAAGGCTGCGTCCTGTGGATGAGACCCTCAAATTCAGCTGCGCCAAGGCAGCGTCACTTCAAAGGAGCGAGCCTTCAGAAAACCGCAGCGAATTGCAGCTGTCATACCAATCAATACCAATCATACCAGCCATGCAAATGTTACTACTATTTTAATCTATTTTACTTTGCTGCGTGTCGCCTTGAAGCTACTGCGAATGAACGATACTTGAAATGTTTTAACACTTGCAGGAAAGCTTTCTAAGCAATGGTTTTGTGGAGGATGCTAAACCCACGTTGGCAAACTATCTTGGCAAACTCTTGCTAAACCAAACAAGGCATCAAATTACCCAGCGATAACAAGGTGCAAACCCACGGTAACCGACGTCTCAAAAAGTGCGACCCAAGCTGGCGAAGTCAAGCAAAGCCGTGTCAGAAAACGATTTGCTCAATTTGCTCAATTTGCGCAAGCGCCCACCGGCTTTCTCACCCTCCCGGTCTCCGCCAGAGGCTCATATAGATTGGACTAGCAAAACCGATTGGAATTTGGGCTCTTCAGAAGTGATATGCGCAGCTATATCTTTGGAAACCATTGGAAACCCAAGGCGTTGCAACGTGATCTCTTGAATCTGGGTAGATAAGGCCCAGCACAGGACACGCGAGCTGCTTTGGCACTTTTTGATTGTGTGTTGATTTAAACGATGTGAATGCAAAGTTCGCACCGTTTCCGTAACAAGAACACCTCAACAAATTGCCGACAAACTCTAACGGCTTTCCTCATGCCTGGCCTGCAACATTTCGAAGTACAAGGAAGTGTTCAGTTGCCCCCTTGAACTCTTGGAGAAAGAAACGCTATGAAAGTACTGAACAGGGTGTTCAACAGGGTGTTCAACAGGGTGTTCAACAGGGTGTTCAACCCTTCAAGCGTTTAATCTCTGCAATGGACTTCTGATCTACATCGTCTACGTGATTCATCGTGATTCCTCCATCCTATGTCCCCATCTCCATCGGCTCGTTTAAACAGGGTGGCCGCTGGGACGGATGCTATTTGTCGACTGTCATGGCTCATTGTCGAAAGCAGTGTTGGGATCTTGCTCTGCACATCCAATGGGCCCTGAAACACAACAACTTGATTTGCTTCAAGGTCTTCCAAGGTCTTCCTAGAGTTGTGGGGGCTTTAGACAATCAATCTTGACAAATAGGACAATGGTGCTCGAATTGCTTTGCCTGCCCGGCAACTGCAACATTGCCATGGATTGCTGTCCCAAGCATCCATGGCTGCGTTGCATAGAAATTTAGAGCAATAGTTTGTGGCAGAAGATTGGTCCAAAACCTTGGCGGATTCTGCATCTGCCTTCAATATCAATCACTTATTGATGTTGTTCTTGTCCCTGATAGGCATGCACTATGTTCCTCTCCGCGCGCAACTCCGCTCTTCTTCTTCTTCTTTAAGGCTCTAAGACTCTACGCATCACTACATTGACAATGTCTGGATAGTCTGCAAATCAGATTAATCAGCAAATTAATCGGTTGTGATTGTGACAAATTTTAACCCCTTGGCTTTCACAGATGCAATTCGTTTAATGGCAAGAGGTCTGAAGCTAGAAAGGCATGAAGAATCGCTCTGACCGCCTTTCTCTCGTCCTGAAGGCATGCTCCATAGGCTTCTGGCATAGCCTTTAGCGCCGTGGTCAGAACAATGCGTCAAACTGACAGCCGTCATGGCTGTCATTCTTTTCCACATCTCAGAATCTGGTCTTTAAGGAGCAAATATCTTTAAGTTGCCTCATTTCTCCAGTGCGAGCTAGAAGGTGGAAAAGATTGGGAAAGTGCACTCACAAAACAATGACACCTCTTGTGGCCAACAGGGCTTGCATTTTCCTGTCTGGATGCCGTACAAGGACGCACGCGGTCGCACACTCGGTGGCACACTCGGTGGCGGCGCTCTCGGACTGCTCAAGCTGCAGCCTTTGTGACCTCGAAGCCTCAAGGGCCTTGTGCCGTGCAAGTCGATGTGCAAGGACCGCATCAAGACATGTCACAACACGCAGTCAAGCGCATGACGGTGATGTCAGTGATGTCCTTAAATTCGTTTTTGAGGATCCCTTTTGTGCGCATAGTCCTCACACCATTATGGCTGGTTGGGAGATGTTGGGAGAATCTCATGCCCTGTGGAAGAGTAGGGCACAAAAGTTGACAGGGTCGCTTGTTACAATCTATATCATCTGCCTGCGCGCACTGTGAAACGCATCAAGACTGGCTCAATTCAAACGTTTTTGCTGCCATGGAAACAGAATCTAAGAAATATCACCAGGTCTTCGTTTCAAACAGACAAGCCACGCCTGAACAATCTTACTTGCAGCACAACCTTAGTCCTCTTTATGTTTTGAGGACAAGTGTGCTTGCTGTGTTAGGAGCGGAAGGCACCTAGGCGGAGTGTACGGCTCTTGCCTTCCACTTTCAGAGCATCGGGAAAGTCTACAAGCTTCTTTCTCCGGGCCCTTGCCTTCAGAACCTTCAGAACCTTCATCAAAAAGCTCAATTTCAACAAAGGTCCTGGGGCCCTCCCAACACAATCCCGCATTATCAACACATGACTCCAAATACAGCACAAAGAACTTCCAGTTACCCTTCTCTCCTGGTTTCCAAAACAAGTGTCACATCCTAGACGAAAATACAAACCCCAACTACAAACGCAGAGAGTTCTGGTTGGATAAAAGACTCATAGCCTCAAGCGACTGTGTTGGCTTCAAAACAGCGTAGACAGGCCGTATGTTTGCTTTTCTGCAATAAATCAAAATGATGACCTGCTTCTCTCAGGTAGTTTTGTTTTCACACCAAACTTTTGGTGGTTGTCGACCTCTGCTTCCCTAATGTACACTTACGGTCACTTACGGGACTTCTACAACACATCTAGCCAGCTTGACCGGAGTCACAATGTGTCCTCTTCACATGACGAATGTCTTCCCAACAACAAGCGCCGGCCCACGATTTCCACCACCATCTGTGAGAAGTCTTCGTAATTCAGCAGCGCCATGGCCACAGAAGCGAACAAATGACTTGATCGATTGAGATTGAATCAATGGATATATTCAATGTGTATAAATGTGTGTAGAATTGTAGTAGAATGGAGGGAAATACTGGACTTATGGCAACTGAACATAACTCAACTATATCATACGATGTCCACATGTTGCCAGTGACCTCATGGTGCTAGCTTTACTGAGTGTTCTTGCAGAGTTTATGGTGGTTCCCGATTCATATACTCCAGATTACTCCGGGCCAAAAAAATGCAATCCTGGAAGCATCCCACAAGCTTCACAAGCTTCACAACCTTCATCACTTTTACATTGTCCTTCAATGAGGTGATCCAAACTTCACCATGTCCGAGCTAGAACACTTGCACTTTCCAAATCAAACAACAACCCCACAAGGACCACCGGTCGGGTCGGCCTGCTCCCATGGGAGCACTTGCATCAAGGACGTGCAAATGATCAAGTTGACTTTCAAGGCATCCTCCGAAACTTCCAAAAAATCTCCCCGGAAGAGCTGTTGAAAGTTGAAAACGTGTCTCTCAATACATCAAAAAGGATTCCATAAATTTGACAAAACTGAACTTCCCATAAATTAGTTTGAGTTGCAGGCCTTGCTGGCTCTCGCTTTGGGATCCCACTTGGAAATTGGAATCACAAGTTACACAACCGAGTGCTAGGATACTTAGTTGGCTACCTAAAAGCGACCTTCCTTAGCATTCGCTGGCCACCTTGTGGCAAGCCTGCTCGGAAATCTTGGCAACTTTTCTGGAAACCTTGCAAGAAATACTTTCTTTCGAAACGTTGTTTAGGAATCTTGCTTGGGAACTGTGCTGGAAAACCTTGTTTGTATTGGACGCTTTCCATGGAAAACATGTTCTTGTTTGGAAACCCCTTCTTATCCTTCCTGGAACTTGGGGGAAACCCAGTTTGGGGCTGCTCCAAATCTTCTCCAAGGCCTTTTAGTGTGCGCTGAAGACCGCAAGCATTCTGCTTCTGGGGAAGAAACCCGCTGCAAATTCATGGGAAAACAATGGAAAACATCTCAGAATATCATGCAACGCTAGTTCATAAAGCTCCTGCTGCAGTTGTTCCAGCAAAGGCAAGCTATTCTTCCACGCCAATTCCTGGCGCAAACGATGCCGTAACGATGCCAACATTCTGCGCTGCAGATTTTTTGCGGATCCTCCGACTCCAAAGCCGTGCCGTAGGATGCAATACCTCCAGTTGACTCGATTCAGACATCTAAAGGTGTTCCCAATGGCCATGGATGGCCATGGAACAGCCTGAACCTGGCGAACCTGGCGACTGCCAAAGTGATGATCTTATGTGTTTGTTGATATCTGTTGATATCTGTTGATGTGTTCTATGTAAAATATGGTATGTAATCATAAGATAACATAATTAGGTACAAACCAAAAGATCGTCAGAAATGATCATTCGTATCAGTAAATCAGTATATCCCAAAAGATCCTAAATATATGTGCGATAAATGTAAACATGCCAGTCACATGATACATGGCAATATATGGAACATGATGCTGGCTCCACGCGGGCTCACTTTGTTGGACACACCGACGTCGCATGGCACCCAGCAGCTCTGAAGCCTGGGGCCGAGCCCAGAACTTGAGCTTCGTAACAAACTTGACATTTCTATAGTTATAATGATATGATAATGATAATGATTATAATTATGTATACGTATACTATAGTATACTATAGTACTAGTATTATAAGTATTCGTATTTGTATTTGATGTATTTTGTGCTACCATTACCCTAGTGAACTTGATAAACGATGTTGCACCAGGATGGCAACCTCGGACCTGTCGTTACCCACTTCCGCACCTCCTTCCAGTCTTGCCCAGTCATGACAGTATTGAAGGTGATCGTGTTGGGCGCACTACTCACCTAACAGGCCCCGCTGCTCCGCTACAGGATCCAATGATCCAACCCAATCCAACCCAATCCCAAGAATTCTCAGTTCTCAAACCCCAATGTGACTCAACGTGACTCCAAGTTCAAAGGGGAGATCACGTCGCTTCACCCAGTGTTTTCCGACAAGCACCTGCACCCCCGTCTGCATTGCATCGAGGGCAGCTTGCCAGCGATGGCCCTGGCTTTGCGCCTGTGAACATGAGAAATCAGGAAATGAGTATCCCAAACATTACAGATCATGTTGCAACCGATGTACAAACATCTTTCACTTCAATATTTCCATCAGCTTCAGCCGTTCACAGCATGTCACAGCATGTTCCAACGGTGCGTCTGAGCTTTGCACGTTGAGTACGGAATTCCTCAGCGGTGAGCTCGGCCGAAGCTTGGAACTCACCGCCTCCGTCAGCAGACGAAGCGCGTCTCGCCAATGGCCTGGCATAGCGGCATAGTGGCACAGCGGGCACCAGCATCCAACTGTCCAAAATCTCCATCTTGGTCAAATTCTGCTATCATCTTCATATCTATATATATATATATATATATTCATATCATGTTCATATCATGTTCATATCATGTTGATATGACTTGATAAAACTTCATATGTGTTGATCCATGGCACTATCCATTGCCTCCTAAGCATGCAGCTAGACTGCCAAAGGTCACCACTGTTGGCCTCACAGACTCAGCACCGCTGTCTCAACGGTTTTTCGTTCGCGGTGTGTCGTTGTGCCGTTCGAGTTTCCCGGCTGTAAATGTTCACAGCGGAGCTGTGATAAGAGCCTCAACACCTTCCGCCAAATCCAGGGATGCAGGATGATGTTACATGCAGGTTGAAATATGGGGAATGACATGGAATAACATGGAATAACCACAAATCAGAATGGATTCAATGAGGAGTTCCATCTTTGGAAATGTAGAAGGGCTAATGAATGATACATTCCATTATACTAGCACACTGGAGGATGCAATTTTTATTCTCAAAGGACTTGCTTCCTTATGAAGCAAGGGATATCGAACAGGATCAACATAGATACAAACTGCAAGAGTCTCGTTTGCAAAAGTCATGAGAGTGTCGTTTCACGGCAAGCTGGTGCATTTTAGGATTCCTTAGGTAGCATGAATGATTCACGGTCTGAGTCATTTATTCATGTGTATTCCCTTCCTTTCCGCAAGTTGCTGCAGGGCCAACACCTCCACTCCCTTTTTGCCATCCATGCAAGCAGAAATTGCCTGGCAATATGCGTACTGTGCATGGCCAACTTGGCCAACTTTGCCAACTCCAACCACTGCGAACGTCACATTTGGTCCAATCAAAGATAATCAAAGCTTCAAAGCCTGGACAACGTGTCTGGGCCGACAAAGTTCCAAACAACCACATCTACCTGCACGGTATCCAACCTCGGAACTCGACACCGACCAAGAGTTCAAACCTTCCGCAAACCAAAAACATCCAAAAACCTATTGAACTCATTCAAAAAATCTCTGCATATTCCACAAGTGATTGCTGGTCATGCCATGTCATCATGTCCTACTCTTTTCACAATCCATCAAAAGCACCTTGCCAGAGGAATAAGGCCACAGAGACAACACGTCCACTGTCCTCTCTCACAGGGTGGGCTGATTGTCACAGTCACAGAGACGTTGAATGTGCGACTTCAGCCAACTGAATTACACCTGTGAGACCCTTGCTATGCCTTGCGAACTGCCCGTTTCTGTGGTACACCATGAGTCACCATGTGGTACACCATGTATTTCCTCCTCACTGCGCTGTGTTTCGATATGTTTCTATTCCAAGGTGTCGGCGATGCCATCAGTTGCAGTGCCTTCTCCCATTGAGACGCCTCCCACTGGACGGGAACGCCAAAATGACCGAAACGCGTGAGACAACGTGAGACAGTGCAATGTGCCAAAATATCCGAAAATATCCGAAAATATCCGAAAATATCCGAAAATATCCGAAAATATCCGAAAATCATGTATGATGCTGATGCAGGGAAACATCTGAAACATGGAATGATTTCGATATGTTTCGATTCAGGTTGCGTCAGCTGCTACAAAGTTCTGGCAAGTTCCGGCCTTGCGGCAGGAGCCAATGCCAGCCTGTCAAGGCAGGGGGGCAGGGGATGACTCGGGGATGACAGAACTGAGAACATCGGATCGGAAATCTTTTCCAGTGACTGTCAAGACTTTTCCATACTTTTCCAGTGATTGTTCCAATGACTCGGAATCTTTCCGATCACTGCGTGACAAAATCAGATACAGAGTCAGCAAACCTGATTTCCAGACCTCAAACTCCTGATTTCCATACAGCATCAGCTCGCAGCATTTGGCTCAGAGTTCATGAGAGCTCCCCACACTAAGGGTCACAGCGTCAGCTTCCACGGCTTCTGAAGATGCTGCCTTGGGTGACAGGGATACGAAATGATATGAAGGATTTGAGCGCCCCATAGGGGACACCAAAAATAGCTCCGCAAAGCAAATTGGAGATGGGAGAAGGCAATTAAAGATAAGTAACATCGATTATTCATGATTATTCTGTCAAAGTGCAGTTTCGGAATCGCATGATGAAAGTTCGGCAATCGCGTGTGCAGAGGCTCCCAGTAACTCGAAATGAAATATTAGCGTTGTGGTGATGCAAAAGGGGTAGCTCAAATATGCACTTGTCTGATCTAGTGCATTTTTTAATGTTGTGCTATGTGTCCTCCGAACATGAAGTCACAAAGGCTTATCTGCCTTTCTGACATATTCGAAGTGATTATATTCTAAGTGATCTTTTGTGCTGTTTGAATATATTAGTTATAGATAATGATTTATAATATATGTATCTATATATATATATTTATTTGATGATGGCCAGCAAATCCGTTTTCAATATCTGTTTCTGCAAGCTGAAGATCATATTCCAATCCTCCGCGCTGCCTCTAACACTTGGAGGGAGTGCTCCCAATGGCCTTACACCACTTGAAATGCTCGAAAAAAACTTTGGTCTTGAGGATGTTCATGTTCTCTCAGTGCAACATCACTTGTGTAACACGGTATCTACGTGGTCGACTCAGAATCGATGGCCATTCCGAATTCTTCCCCTCCTTCGCAGGCAGTTAGCGCAGTGTTGAAGGAGACCACGTCTGCTTGAACTCGGCCCTGGCATGTGCAAACCAATAGTTCAATCATGTTCAATAACGTTCAAATATGTTCAATAGAATCGATGTGCACTCGTCAATAGTCTTGAGAAAAGTCTAGATAGTAGCATTTGCTTTGCGAAACTTCAGGAAAGTTCAGGTCTGGGATTTGGATGAATTGGAAATGGATGGAAATGGCTCATGTTGAGATCGAAAGGTGGCATCGCCTTCATTCGTTTCAGTAAATGAAGAGCTTGCAGCCATCCACTCTCCACGGCTCTGCAGCGTTGCAAACGCTGGTTGTACGTCTCTGTTGAGAGCCTCAAGATGTCACAGGCTGGTCACATGTGGTCACCGCCATGAAACATCATGAAACCATATGAAACCTGGGACTTCATATGCCGGAAACGTCTGCGCCTGGGAAAAATGCTAGCAGAGCTTGTACATTGCATGAAACAACATGAAACAACGAGGTATTTCCTTGAAAATTGAAATCGTGATTTTTGCGATCTTGTGGGTCCATTGTTGTACCATGACATGATGGTTGCTCGCTTTGGCTCAGTTCTGACTGTGCTAGACGCTGAAACCTCAACATCCTCAACAAAACCTCAACGAAACCTGAAGCTTGAGAGTCGTTTCCAATGTTTCCAATCTTGACAGGTGTATGATAGTGATTTGATAATGTATTTGATGTATCCAGGGTCTTTGTCATTATCTCATGGGAAAAAGACCCTGGATTTCATGATCTTTGTGAAGTCCCATGGCTTTGATCCGGTTTCACGAGTGTTGCGGGACTTCAAAGACCAGCTGCGTTCAACAAAGAACAACGAAATGTCCTGCAAAGGTGACAAATGGTGACAAGCATATGTCATCTCAGAATATCTCAGAATATCTCAGATACATGATGACCTATGATGACTACATGGATGCTGCATCTCGGATGGCTTGTGGAATGCAGCTTTTGGATAAGCGATGCACTTTGAGACGAAGCGACCGGGTTCCGGTGACACATTGGCACTTGACAAACTTGACAAACTTGAGGCTCTTTGGCTCTCAGGGTGATGGAGACCGAGATCATGGAGACTGGCACCGATGGCACCGATGGCGCTGATGACGCTGTCACCAGTCACCAGTCACCAGCTCCTGTGATTCAGCGTGTGATGCGGCACCGCCAGGCTCCGAGATCGCTGAACGAAGCTCAGCTCGATGCCATCTCCACTTTCCCTCAGCGCAACGTATATACTGTACACATATTATATATACTGTATAATATATATATAATATATATATATATATATAATATATAATATATATAATATATATATAATATATATAATATATTATATGCAAATACTGTATATCTCATTATGATCTGATGAGTCTGAAATGGCAGTGCAGCACTTGAGCTGAGGTCCAAGCCCCCATTGTCTTGACCCCGGGAATCTCGACATGGCAACAGCCGCTAGTGTGGAGCGCGGGAGCGCTGGAGAATGTTCGGAATATACCTTGTTAAACAGCATGCTGTCCGTTTTCGAATGCCACAGTCGACCTTTCTCTCTTTCGAAGGTGCACTCCTAACACGACGGGTTTTCACTGGAACCTGCGGCAACACAATACAAGTATCGGACCGAATCGGACCTGATTCATATCTCAATACATATCTTCGATTTTCTTTTCCGTTCATACCAAGACAAAATGACCAATAATAAGACATCGACCAATTGTTTGTGATCATATGATATCATATGGTTCCCATATGCAGTGCTGAAAATGTGCGCGATCGGGTTCCCGGTATGTTCCTTTCCTCCCTTTCCAATTTCAGTCCTCGGAGTATGCAAATCCGTGGCTCGGCCGACTCCAGTGTACGGTGCTGGGTCGCGCCGTTTCGACGAAGGGCTGCTGCGTCGTTTCGACTGCAGGCACTGTGGCAGCCATGGGCTGCTCACCTGCCAAGGCGCCATGGGAAGGTTACAGTAAGATGCAGGAGAAACATCAAGTAACATCAAGTAACATCAAGTAACCAATGTTAATCAATGGTGACCAATGTCAACAATAGCCATCAGCCCTTTAGCCGAGGAACTGCTTTCCTGGTCAAAGACCTCCATGAAGCTGACCATGACTTCTCCCACCAGCGTTGTCATGGCGAGTGAGATAATCACAGTTAAGCCTTGGTACAATCCTAGAATGACCGCAAAAGAATCACTCTTCGTAATCTCTTCGTAATCTGTTTAAATCTGCTGAGATTTGTGAATGAGGAAAATGCAACAGATCTTCCACATGGTTCCCGGGCTCCACAAGATCACGGCCAGTGGCCAATTTTTTCCGGGCAGCTGACGCGAAGCCAGTTGGGACCAAGGATTTCCGACATGCCGTTGACGCAAACCATCATACTGGCCACGAGACAAAAAATGTTACTGGCGTAGCAAGCGATGATCATCCACGGCCTGGGTTGATCAACGGTCGACGTTTTTTTGCTTGGATCATCATTGCATAAGCTACTAATCGTACTAATTGCTGTCTTATCAGATATGTTCAGGATCTGTACCATGTGCATCAATACAATCAATATATATATATATATATAATTATATATCAAAATATGAAAATCATATAAGTTTCATGTCATCTTCAACATGTTCATATGTTTATCATATGTTTATCATGTTTCAACATTAATGTTTCATATTTTTCATATCAAATTCAGAGATGTTTCGGTTCGAGTCACCAGCTGTACTGGCGAAAGACCAACGTCACGTTGACGCAGAGCACCACCGAGGCGAAGCAGAGATTGCCCAGCAGCGAACTCTGCGCCAGGTCAGGGCCGTGGACGCCTGAAATCTCCGGAAGGTGAACCGGTGAACGTTGAAGAAAAGCATTTAGAAGGAAGAACAAAAGGAAGATGAAGGAAGATGAAGGAAGAAAAAAATGAAAATTTGAAGTTGAACTTCTCATGTTTCAAATTGAACAATTGAACACTCTCGGAATTGTTTTGGATCCTCTTGAGAACCATGACATCACAGTGTGAGTAAAATGAGTAAAATCTCACTGCGGGTTAGTTTCTGCTGAGCCATGAATTTTTGTTCCAATCTGCTCGGCCTGTGACTCCATCCATCGTTTCAGACCACGTAACCGTAATGATCAGCGCTTGCACAATTGCCGTGGCCATCCATAAGAACTGGATATCCTCAGTGACACTTTGTGGAGACGAAATCTGAATGAATGTAATCTCAATGTATCGAAAAATTGGGTTTTGTTCACTTAGACACACTTTGGGACACACTTTGGCAGTTCGATTGGACCTGCGAAGCTGTGGCGATGCCATATGCCAAGGCGAGCCAAGGCGAGCCAAGGTTCAAGGCCAAAAAGATATGGCGAGTGACCTTTCGGATCCATTTCCAACACATCCAGCTCGGCAACCCTGTGCAGTGTGACATAGTGTGACACAGTGTGACATAGTGTGACTTACGGGACCGTAAGGCACACAGTAAGGCACACAGTAAGGCACACAATAAGGCACAGAGTACAGCATAGACAGCATGGAGTGCATCAGTTTATCATAGTTTATCATAGTTTATCAATGGTGAATCGTTGATTTGGGTTTCTGAATCGCTTTTATTTGGTTCCTGAAGCGGTCGACGATCGTGTCATTCAGGGAAGTTGGAAGAAAGCACCGGCCTGTCGAACATACCGTAGACGAAGATGGGCAGGTGGCAATGCAGGATGTTGTATGCTTGCATCAACCAAGGACTCACCACATTGGCACCAGAGAACGCATTGCTCGCAGATGCTAAGATCGTGATCAACACATTCACCTGGTTCCTCAACTTGATACAGTTTGATCTGTTTGCCAGGGAAGATATAATAGCATGACTCGCGCAGAATTCACGCAGGGCGATGCAAAATTGAAACAAAGTTTGATTTCATCCTGATAACTACTTTTGCCCCATTGTGCTCCTTTGTGATCCTCTTTTTATCATGTTTTATCATCTTTCAGAACCTTTCAGTTGAGATTTCAGCTCAGATGCTTGTAAAAGGTGTAGAGACAAACCATGGAATTTCGTCTGTAGGCTTCTCGGCCATGGCCAAAGACAGCACGACGCAGCAGCCGGGGACGTTCTGGAGCCATCCAAAGTGTTTCGACCTTTCGATCCGATTCATACGTGTTTTTGCCGTTGAAATTCAAGCTGTAGAAAACCTTGGCATTGGAGATCAATGTATATCGTAATTTCCTTTTCTATCTTTTCTATCTTTTCTGGTATTGGCAAAATTTGGCAAATGCAAAAAGGTCTCTGTCTGACTCCATTGGGTTCTCCCATTCGCTGCCACGGAGCCGGAACTCTGCCAGTGCGAAGTCTCCGCTGCGTGCAGCTTGAGCACCCTCCTTGCCACACAGGCCGACTCCAACGTGGGCTGCCACGATCATAGAGACATCGTTCGCCTCCGGATGAACGAAACATCAACCCGGATCGACATGTTCAACTGCCATCTGAAGGACTTGACTCGTTGTATCTTTTCGCGCAAATATCTATGGAAAGCGATAGCACTATATGGCGATTCGAGGGGTTGTTCAATCTACCAATGATGTTGAACAAAAAAACAAGTACAAGTGCGTCAAACGAGCTTATATGTTTTTGCAAACTGAGTTGCTCCGTCACCAATTGACAGAGTCACCGCTTTTTCATCCATGAGTTTTACCTCAGCTGAAAGCTTCGCGGTGCATCTCTTACAGCATGATGGGCACAACGACAAACAGCCAATTTTTTGCCCACCTACAATCCTTCAAGTGTTTTCAAGCAACTGGTTACAATGTCAATTATTTATCTGTCCCATCTGTTTCCCAGTATCCAACTTCCGTTGCAAGTGCTGCCAATATACCAAGTCAACAACATCTGCCTTCTGCTTTGGTGAGACGCGGCAGCAAACCACGGATCTGAGCACGTTGCCGCCGGCAGTTATCAAAATTATAGGCAGTTTGTAATACAGAAAGGTTCTAAAAAGGCACAAACAATTTACCTACCATCATTGATTATAAATTTCTCGCTAATTTATGCTTAATACGCTTAGTGTTTGTAATTAATATTGCTCGGAAAACACGGAACTTGACCCATCCAACCTGCATCGCTGTCCCGCGTGAAAGAGCAAAGAGCGGCTTTCATCATCTTCCATGGCGTCGATCAATTTGGATCCTGGAGAATCGCTGGGACCGGAGAATCGTTGGAATCCCTTCGAAGCGTCAATGCTCTGGACGATTGGACGATGATTGGAATCCGTCCTTCGATGGTCAGCGCCGGACTCTCAGCTTCCAAGGCATCTTGCAGGATGTCAGTGATCCTTTCAGGTGTTTGAAATTCTCATTTGGCAGCAACCCATGCCGTGCCAACATGAAAGATTGAGGTTTGTGTTTCTTGATGTTTCTTGCTGAATAAAAATGTGCTTCTCAGAGGGGATAGGGAGACCTCATGTTAAAAATACTTCAAAGCCACAGTCAGTGCCATCAACACCATCAGATCGCTGTTCCAGCCTTTGCTCGGTGGTGTTGTCAATGATGAAGTTATTCATATCTTCAGTGAGAAGTTTGCACGACATGGCGATGGAAATCGCAGTGTCCACCTTGTCACCGGTGAGCACCCATACCTCGGAGCAGCGCCACGGCATCGCGGTATCTGACGGTTATGGGTGCCTCATCTTTCAACGATCGATTCTTCCCAGGCACGCGTACCCCTGCGTGTCGGAGCCTTAGCTGCAACAAAAAACACACGGAGCATAACTATTGAAGACACGTCTTAATGCTAGTACATGATAGTATACATATAGTATACGGGTATATATCATGTGTATATCTTTTTATATATCTTGATATATCTTTATGTCCCAATACAAACATCCAAAAATTGCAGAAATCAGCTACTTTCCAACTCAACATCCAGGGGCTGCTCGATGGTTTCTGGGACCTCCTCTTGCAGCTTGTCATCGATTGCCGTGGCGCCCAACAACTTCACCGGCCTGTGACAGCGACGACATGCGACACGAAAACGAAGTGATCGGTGATCCGTGCAGCGACATGTACACATATAGACATTGCATATCTACTACCTATATACATATTAATCTATATAAAATTACATACACATATTACATACCTAATACATAGATATACATAGCTACATTTAAATACATTTAAGTGATTGCAACGAAGCTGGGCCTTTTTGTCTCCACTTCATTGGACAAGTCGTGGATCAGGTCAGCTCGATCCTGCCGTCATGGCTCTCGTTTCTTCCAGAATTCAGGGACTCAGCGACCCACGTTGAAATGTCATTGGAATATGTTGGAATGTGTTGTTTTTCGAGGCTAGGATTCGCAAATCGTGCCATGCGCCGAGGCGCCTCACTTATCGTAGCCTTGGCTTTTTTGAAGCGGCTGTGCCAGTCCTGGAGATCTCTTGCGACGACGACAAGATGCAGACACAAACCTGTCCTCTTTGGCTATGTTGTAAAGATATTTAAAGTCCATTAAAGTCCTTTGTGTCTCCTTTGTGTCTGCACTATCCTCTTTCATGGTTTGCCAAACTAAAACAAACTGAGACAAACTAAGGCAAAGGCAAAGTGACTTTTGTTCAACTTTTGTTACAAAATGTTCATCGCAAACTCGCCTGAAACTCCTCCTCACTCAGGACACGCTCTGCCAGGCACAAAGTGCGAAGACCTGCAGAGAGCACTCGCATCGACGCATCGCCATGGTTCTCTCAATGTCTTCCCATGGTTTTCCCCAATTTGTGTCTTCCTGGATTCCTATTCCAACATAGTGTATCTATTTTTGTTGATTTTTACTGTGTATTGTACCTATTTGTATCTCATTCTGTCATATGTTCAAGTTTTCAGATGTTTTCAGCGCAGTCATCGCACGCTGAAAGCTCTAGGACTCGAATGTCGGCTTCGCCTTGTCGAGCGAATGTGAGAAGATGACTGTCACACTGCTCTTTGGCCGCCTGCCTCAGGAGATGTCACATGTCACGACTGGTGAATTTCCTGGCTTCCTTTGAGTCAAAAGTGTCGTCTTTACCGTGATAACAGTTTTCAAGATCAACACAGAAAATGATCAAAATCACATAATTATATAGAAACAATGTGAAACAATGTGAAACGATGTGAAACGATCATGACCAATGCACTTTGGTTTCCGGATTTCGGCTTTCGTTGCTTTCTTTGCTTTCTGGGGGTTCTGGGATTTCTGGGGCACCGGGCTCCAGCACGTGTGGCAAGATGGAGCTGTCGGCGCCTTTCACGTAGAGCAGGATTTCCCCGCTCGGCATTCGGAGAAGGACGGACATCCGCTTTCGAACATTGTCAAACTCGCAGACCTCGCGGCTCCGGCTCCGTGCATTGACAGGTGTGGCCATGCGAACAGTGGCTTGACTCAGCTGAATATATCTGAATCAAGTCATCCATTGTCATAACAGAATATAACAGATGTCTATTCATATCTATTCCATCTGATGAAAGACGCAACATCTCGATGCCACGAAACATCCAGAAGCTCAGCTTGGAAAGGACCACCTCGGAACCCATTCCAAATATTCCAAGAGGAGGGTAGGGCATCAAGAATGGGCACAGTTGGTGGCTGACATTAAGGATGAGGCTGCCATTGTAGCCAAAGGGTCCAAGAAGATCTGTGAAAACTTTGCTGACCCCGAGCTGCATTTGATTCTCAGCAAGCCGCAAGAACCTCAAGATCTCAAGATGTTCACAGCCAACTTCGACTTCAAGGCCGATGCCCAAAGGCAAGGCGTCAATCGCATTCGCATTCGCATCTCCAACCAGTGACAGCAAGTCATCATTGCATTCGCAGTAGCTGGGCTCCCCGGCTCTAAACCAAGCGCTCGAGCAGCACAGACCTAGCGCAAGGCTTCTTCTAAACAGCCAAACTTCCTAGCCAAGGGCCAAGAGTTCTTCAAGAAGTAAATGAACAAGACCCAAAAGAATTGAAAGTAAACTAATCCAAGATATCCAAGTCTAATTCCATAACCAAAATGGAGTCAAACTCTGACACGGCACAAGTGCTAACTCATCTGGTGAGGAAGCGTTGTAGGGAGCTTCAGACGAGCTGGCCTTGATGCGGCCGAGGCCAAGAGATTAAGCAGAGTTTGGTCTCTACAAATCTCTACAGTGATCCTGATAAATATAAATAATTTGACAGCTTAAAATACTTGATAAATAATTGATAAATATTGACCATTGCTAATCAGCTCGTGAGCAAAAATAGGTTGCTAGGGGCCTCTGACCTTGCAATGCTGCATTGTGGTGACTAGATGCTGTATACAGTATATGCAATGTATATGCAATGTATATGCAATGTATATGCAATGTATATGCAATGTATATGCAATGTATATGCAATGTATATGCAATGTATATGCAATGTATGTATGTGTATATATATATATACATATACATATATATATATATATGCTCTATACAGTCTATACATCTCAGATACATACTGCAACCGCCCATTCCAAGGCGGGAGACAGGTTCCACGGTGTGGCACAAGGCATGGCACATGAAGAATGACGTCAAGGTCTCTCGCTTGCCACCGTCGAGCCCCTTCAGGGCTTTCGACAAATACGTGGCATCCATATGTACCTGGAAACAGCTGAAAACAGGTGAAAACAGCTGAAACAGCTCACAGGTCTAAGCACCAAGGCTATCACAAAATCACAAGTGAAGAACGGCCAGTCACTCCTACAGGAAATACGGGTCAAGACAATGTACACATTGCTACAGACGCGGCAGACCAACTCTACACTTTTCTGCAGTTCTCTTTTCGAGTCATGAAGTGCTGTGAAATGTATTCCAATTATTTCCAATTATTTCCAATTTCATTAATGTGGCAATGCTGTCTAGGTGCATGAGCATCGTGCAGGACGGTATCTCGAAGACCTTCAAGGCCATAGATCTGTCCCACGGAACAACCTTTATATTCCTCAGTCGAAAAAGAAGAGTGGTTCAGTTTCGAAGCTGAGGCTTTCGAATGCTTTAGGACTATCTTTATGGAATTTTATGGAATCAAGAAGGGGATCCTAGACGGCAAATTTCGAAAGAGAAAAAAAAGGGGGAAAAAACTTTCCGAAGAACCCACCAAAAAAACACTGAACATCAAGCCAGTTGAAGTATATTTGAAGTACAAGATTCCATGATATTCTGCGTAAGCGTGCCAGTCTTGTCAGAGAAAACGTGCGTGACTTTGCCCAGAGAGTCGATGACTTGACTGGTGTGGACCTGGGCCTTTCGACCTTTGCTAAAAGAACCGGTGTCCTCTTCCATCATCTTCCCCTGGCACCGGGAGCAGTCCAGCAGTCCAATGATCAAAAGAATATGAAAGAATATGAAAGATATGAATCGATTAGAATCGATTCTTGTTGGAACATTTTTGAAAGGACTTTGCTATCACAAGACTCCACTGGAAAGGTGCAAGACTTGTTTCAATTAGGGTCGACGACTCTTTCCTCATTGTGCGTTTCTGAAAGGATCTCGCTTTGTCATAGCACAGGTATGTCCAAAAAGGTCCAAAACAAGAATTCAAAGTATCTCGCTTTCTCGGATGTCATCCAATGTCATCGCTGCCTGAGCGAATTTCACGACGGTGGTAGTGATCATCAAAGATATGGGCACCACGCTATTCAGCATCAGAAACCAAATGCCAACCTGTCGAAAAGGATTCAAATACCTGGGAACTCCTTCCAAATACCAGATGCGATGTCCAGCTAAACCTTGCCAAAAAAGGCTGCAGATAGAGATGAGAATGCAAATGCCAATTTGGGCCCCAAAGATCATGGCCACCACTTTGTTGAGGATCTCATCCAGGGCGCTACCCTTGAACCGCGCTGCTCGGGTGTTCTTGAAACTTCTTGTTTTCTTTCCCACGTAGACAGCCATGCAGTAGACCCACGGCGTCTGTTGCAAGGAAGTCCCACGCAACAACAAACTGCCAATACCCAGACCCCGTGACTGTTCCTCGGCCAGACCTGAGGACCAAAACTGATCAGAACTGCAAGTAACTACAATCTACATCTACATCCATTTACGACATGTGCACGTGAAAATCATGAAATACGAAATTCACATAGTTTCACTATCAAAAAATCTTCAGTTTCTGTCTTTGTTACTGTCCAAATTTTCCAAGCTACACAATGAGCTTTTAAAGGAGTACAGGTCTCCGTTGGGCGCTTCACACAGAAGACTGGGCGAGCATCCAGGCCCAATCCTCCGACAGTTCCAAGCCGCATCCTGAAGCACAAGCAGCGATGGAGTCTGATAGAAACCAATGATAGATGGATGGATAGGAGGAATAGGAGGAATAGGAGGAACCAAACCACCAAACCCAGAATGTTGAAAACCCAGAATGTTGAAATATGTTGAAATCAAACAGAGTTCATCCAATCACTGAAACCGAGCAGCATGGAACTCCTCCGAGGTCATAGCAGCTGCT
>Ga0126342_10005818_pt1:2500-21673 | contig 21673 bp, 19 predicted proteins | sample Cyp1metagenome_FD_92528 | JGI IMG/M metagenome (GOLD analysis project Ga0126342, IMG submission 92528) | Coral microbial communities from Lord Howe Island, Old Settlement Bay, Australia - Cyphastrea 1 metagenome | ecosystem: Host-associated > Invertebrates > Cnidaria > Coral ... | reverse complement strand
TTTTCATCTCTCATCTGGCCAGCTGGCTCCGCACCCGCCGCTTTAGCGAGCCTACTTTTCGACCCTCCGGAGCCGCAAATCATTGGAAAAACACAGTGTTTCGCGACTTTCCTACCTTTTCGCACACCTGGATCTTCTTTCTTCGGAGACTTTCCCTTTTTGATCTTCTTTCTTCTTCTCTTCTCTACTCTGACTCTTCCCATCTCTGCTTTTCAGGAAGTTTGACTTCTAAACTTCCTTCGATTATATCGTTTTCTGCCTTTGCTGGCTGACTAGACGTTGACCAATTGCTGCGCAGGATGTATCCAAAAAAACGTCTCAACCGATCCTTCCTACATTTTGAGCACAATCAGAAAGAGGTCTGACTGGTGAGCTGCATTTCAATATCCAGCCTTCAGCACCATCAACGGTATAAGAGATCCCCTTGCCCAAGCGGCTGCGAAGACCTTCCGAGCTAGGTCCAGAAAGCCTGAGGCTCATGGCTCATGGCGCAACGCAGGGAATTTTCAACAGTGGCAGCCACTGTCAAAAACCAAGCTAAGCCAGGCTCCTATCCACCCACCTATCCCCCACTGCATTTGCTGCTGCCAAGCCACTGGCTACGACGTTCTGTAGGTGGGTCGTGGTCGTTGCCGGGCGGCTTGTACTCTGGCCTGCCACCAGGTGTTGTGCAGAGCGGTTTGCCACCTGCCTCCGTAAAAATCCAGCCTCCGGAGGCGGCAGCAACCCCCACGGAGCTTACCACCAAGCAACCACCAGGACTGAAGTCCTCCAAGCCTTAACCAGAAAGAACACGAAAGGACCAATGAAGTGGTATCATCACACACTTGGATCCCTCTAAACTTTAGGCACTTTAGGCTTTATATAATTTTATATATCTTTACATCCTTGTTTTGTACTGGGAAAGGACCTCCAAAGTGACTTACTAGTATTACCGTATACCCTTGACCTGAGCCCCAAGCATCTCCAAAAGAGCTACGCCAAGCTGAACTCCGAGATTGGCCACCAAGAGCATGATGGAAACATACAAATGCCACTGGTAGGACATGAAGTTCAGATAAAAGTACTCCACAACCGCATCCTGGGCGATACCGCGAAGCTGCACAGCCATCTCTTCAATATTCTTAAAATCACATGCTTCCTTATGCATATTCCCCGATCCACGAGAGACGGGATCATGATCAAATGATTGAAGGTTGCATCGGCTGCCAAGAATCGTAGGTTTGAACTCTGCGTGCAGCTTCCCGCTTCCTCGGCCACGGTGAAACAAGAAAACTCCTTGATCTTCCCTTACATTGTATGCGCCACATGGCCCGCCCTTCCTGAATCTTCAACACATTGCTGAAGTCTTGCCTGCATTGTATCAACACAAGGCAGAGATAGCAATATCCAAGGAATTCACAGCTAGAGCATGCAAATAAGGTCTTTGAGAGAAAAAGTGTTTGCAGTGATCCCGTCATTTATAATTAAAATCAATTACAGTAGACAATTGTATATAAGGTACACATATCGCATCGAATTCGCTCAATACCCTGGCTGTTACAGCCAACTTTCCTTGGCCCAGTTTCTGGTGGACCTCTTCCATTGTGGTTTCAGGCATTGATGCGCAATCTGGGTCTGGGCGTAAGAGCCCCCAGGCACACAGCAGCAGTATCTGGCGACGGAGGCATTGTCATTTCCAAAGGCAAGCCCTTGTTCGACACCAAAGCCACCGTTTCATAGATATGGATAGATATGGATAGATATGGATAGATATGGAATGTTATGGGCATGGACCATTCCGTTACATGGCGTGAGCAGCTTTCATGCCGTGTGTCACAAACTGCACGTCTTTTGGGACGTGCCTTCTCAACTACTGACAAGGCTTGGAACGTGAGGATGAACGCTACCAGTAGAGTTCCATATTGTCCTCCACGGGCCAGACAGTATGGGATCCAATTGGAGTTTGGGACACCATTCCCACTCGGCAATGTCTACTCACTGCATACTCCTCCCAGAGATTGGCTGTTGAGCACCAGGGGAACGGCACAAAGCCACAGGCCGGCAGAGAGCATCCTGATGCTGGAGAGGGCTCAGGAAGTGGAATGGGGCAATGAAGCAACCCAGGATGAACAAGGGAACAAAACGGTTGTTTTTCATTGTTCTATTTCTTATTTGCTATGATATTTCTTGGTTGGGGTCTTTGGATGATGGTGAGCTTCAGCTATGTTCATCCAGGTCAGAAGGCAAGGCTCATGAGAATGGTGGGACGACCAAAGACTCGCCAAAGCGCCAGGATGAAATAGTTCACCAACACCAGCAAAACTACGGACCGGATCTGGTCCACCATAGTGCCAAACACCACCTGGCCGTGGAGCTGGAATCCAGGAATCGATGACGTATCCCTACGTGCTCCTATAGTGGAAAATCATCGGATCCAATGCCGTTCATATCCGTCCATCTTGCAACAACAAATTTGTGGCACAGCACCAGTCACTGGCAGATAGGGCCATGGGATGCAGCTGAGTTGCTGCTAACATCACGGTTAAGAAAAGAAATGCCACCAAAAGCTCCATGAGACGAGCGAGCATTGGAGCGCGTTTGTGCTTCAACTTGTCAAACAACCACACCTGAGTGGCTAAGATTGATGGTTGGAGATGGAGACTAATAATTATAATAATAATAATAATTAAAAAAATAATATATATATATATGTGTGTGTATATATGTGTGTATATATATATATATCTGAGCAAGTGTGTGCGTGTGTGTTTGTGTTATTCTGACATGTAAATTATATATATATGATATTTATATTATATATATATGTAGGTAGGTAGGTATGTATGTATATGTATGCATGCATGCATGCATGCATGTATGTATGTATTAATTATGTGTTGCACATATAACAATATATGTAAACATGTATAAGTGAGAGAGAGAGAGATAGATAGATAGATAGATAGATAGGCAGACAGACAGACAGACAGACAGACAGATAGATAGATATTATAAGTAGATATTATTTGCAGATATGTTTAATATACATATATATATATAATCTATATACATATGTTTTAAACGGATAGTATATACATATATATATATATACATATATAATTATACAAAAAATAAAGATGATGTATATTCTATATATGATACATTATACTAGTATTATATATACGTATTTATTTTCATATTATATATATATATGCACATATACATATATTATCATATATTATGTGTGTGTGCGTGCGTGGAGCTTACACAGGACTGTCCTATGCGCATTGGAAGCTTAAAATGGAAGAATCAGGTGAGAAACTTAGACTTGTGACTTGAGGCCGTTTCTGTCCGCAAAGGAATCGCCTGCAGCCAGGATTCATCGTACAAGTTGGCGGTGGCATCTTCTTTTCGTGCTGCGAGTCGTTCTTCCAGGTTTACCTCTTTGAGGTCCACACTACCTTGATGCTAAAGTGCACCAGACAGGCAAGGTGGCTCGAACATGGCTGAATAGTACTCAATGCTTCAAATCCAAATTGATGATATTAGATATTGATATATGATGTAACATTCACAGAACTTCCAGAATATTGTTGCAGCCTTGCGCTCTTTGCTGACTGAGCCGCGTTCAGCATTCGAAGTGCCAATTACAAAGCACCAAAATTCAGACAAATCATCACCTAGCCATCTGCTGCGTAGGGTAGGAACAAAGACAGCAAATGTTGCGTCCTAAAATTGCTGCAATTCTATCCTTGGGTACCAGACGAATTGACCACAAGGTCGGCTGCGGACAGAACAAAATGGGGCCAACCAGCCAAACCTGGGAGACATGGCACGTAGTTCATCACGAACCATCATACCATTTCAATATAATTCAATCCATTTCACGTTAGGATATCTAGTGATATCTTATCAAAAGCACACCTGAACATGTTACAATGTTTGAACCCCTACCACATGTTGCCAAAGCAACGGGTTACAAATGCCTAGTAACGCAGGCCGTCCCCAGCAAGACCATCATGGGCAGCGCTGCCACATCAAAGCTCTGCGCCAGCAGCCTGGCATCTGCGGCTGAATTGGCTGATCTGAACTGCCGCTTTTAAGCTGCTGACTTGTCATGAACTGGAAGGGTCAGGATGCGTTCTGACATGTTGCTGGCCTGTAGACAGCATACATGATCAGAATCCGAAGAGCCGGATAGTAGTGGCTGTCCTCAGGGGACGTGCACCATGGGCATAGACATCCGCCATTTTGGCGTAACTGAAATGTTGTGCAGTTTCTTGCCGAGGTCTTCGTCAGTGGCTGTAGGAATTTACCATTGTATCCTACACACTGCCTTGGGTGGCAAGTTTTTCAGTAGCCAAGGAACTCTGTAGAAAAAGTAGCAATCTCCTTGGACAGCTGCTGAAAGAAGACAAGACTCACAGGCTCACAGGTAAGGCCTGAAAGAGACTAAGCTAATTGAGAGGATCTTACTCTCAGAATCTCCGAGACACCTTGCCTGAACTAGGAGGCAATGCTGGCAATTCTGCAACTGCGTGGCAGCACCCCGGTTTTTCAGTGCTCCAGGGCTACGGTGCTTTAAGTGTTACAAGATGGAAGTGATGTGCCCAGCGTCTCCAACCATAGTGATGGTTGGCTGGAGGCCGTCCAGTAGAAATGTAGTTGGCAATGCCCGTCTGCATCGTGGACCCAACTGCTTCAGCAATGGACTTGTTCATGAAGGTGAACCTTAGTAGATCTTAGTAGTCACGGCTCTCTAGAAATTAATTATATCCCCGCCTGGGAACCGTCACAGCAAGTGGCTGTCGGCAAGCACGAGTCCCTTCAACATGGATCAAATGGCTACAAGATACGGAATGGTGCCCTATGCTGCCAGTTACAAGCATCCTCATTATTTCTTCCTTCAAACTTACCGGGCGGATAACGCAAATAGTTTTCAAGTGCCACGTCAACCACCGGGAAAACATACTCTGCCTGAGCGTTCTTAGAGATTCTTAGCGCCTATATGCAGCCCAGACACACAAGAACTGCACCAGGAATTGATGGCCTGAGCTGTGACTTTTCGCAAAAAAAAAAACAAATTGCATAAGGTGCTCGTGTGCAGAATTGCAACCAAACCTGCGTGGAAGTCGTGGTGTCGTCCAGCTCATCCCTGACATATCCCGATATTCCCTGATACCAAGGAGCAAGAAGCGGATGATGCCCTCCATGATGCCAAACTCCAAGGTCAATTCCATTAGCCGCGGGAACCTGACACGGCTGCATTCCACAACCCAATTGCATTCAAATGCATTGACTCAAAGCAATGAATGGCGTGACTTGCAGACACGCCACATGGCAAGGGTGCCAAAAGAGATGACCCACTCTGCTGCCAACAACGAGTCCAACTTCCCAATGTCATCTAAGCTCTTGGAGGACAAGGTGAGGAGAACGAAAATAGAAACCTCGGTTTCCAAGCTCTGCTCCGCTGGCACCGGGGCTCCGGCAACTATGGTAGTCTACAATGGAGTTGTTCTTTCAACCCTCAATGGGGGCAAAGCACCTTCTCAATAGCTTTCCTGTAGGACAAAGTAGACATGGGAAAACATGGGAAAACTACGACATCACTGCACATTGAGAAAAGATAGAAAAGCAACATACGCACTCATCGAGATGTCGGTCACAACGTTGTAGAGGTAAAACCCAACGGATGCAAAGTAGAAGGAAAAGCTGTCTGCTATGTTCATGCTGCCAGTCCTCAGGGCCAGAAAAGCACGAGCTTCTAGAAGCCACTACTCGCCCAATTTGCACAATCTTGCGTACCCAATGGCACCACTTTCCATATTTAGGCAAAGGCAACTGAAAGACTGAAAATCCAAGGCTCAAAGTCTTAAGATCTCTGGAGCGCATCACTCCCACATTGCCACTGGCCACTTTGGTGAAGAACAAAGATGCAGAGTTGAAAGAGACCTGTAGCAGCAAATGCTGACACATGCTGACAGTTCCGTGGCCGCCTGGATTGACAACAGCCGTACGGTGAACACAGGATCAAGTACCATCAAGGTTATCAAGTACCATCTCAATTGCCATCGCAATTTGTCTGTAACTCTGCCTCTCGTCCTTTCTCCCACTCCAGGCAATCTACATGCGTGGACTGCTCACCACCTCAGGAGGCAGCGTGAAGATGCTTAAAAAATAGTGAGTTGAAACATGCTGCACCGTGCACCTTTAGTGAATTTAGCCTATGAAAAAAAAAATTGGCTACTCAAACAAATAGCTCCTGGCTGTGCCTTGATAGGCACAGCCAGGAGGTGGCCTGCAGCTACCTCTTCATTTGTTGCACCGGCTCTGCCTACCTCAACAAGCTCCTGTTTATTCAGATCATTCAGATATTGTTGGATGTCATGTCGGATTATGTCGGATTCATTCTGGTCCAGCGACGCATCAACACGTTGAAGCCCGCAAAGATATCCTCGGAGAGGTTCAGCACGGGGGATGCTTTTGACATGGATCCCCGGTTGGAGGCCCAGAAGGCATCGAAGAAGTCAGGATGCCTCGGCGCTGGCTCAGCCAAACGAGTTTGAGCGATGACAGCGCAACTGGCCACCTGGGGTTGGGAATAGTTGGGAGCTTTCAGCATAGTCGAATTGAGTCGATGCAGCATGAAATTATATGAACATGCAAATGTTATCAAATGTGAATATGTTTGATGCATGCGGTGCTAGTGCATCCGACAGGCATCTTATGTGGAGTCTGGTGGTCCAAAGGACGCATTCATGTCACCAATACGTCCGAGCTACCCGTAATGCATTCGTGCCCCGAGCCCAGCTAGGAAGCGTTGGCAAATAGTACCAAAGGTCCACTCGGCATCAGCCATGGCAGCACCTGTCAGTGGGTTCTTCACTCAGCCCTGACTCTGCCAGCAAAATAGAACCTGGAGGTATGATGGATTCGCATCCTACAGCCCTTCTTGGCCCCTGCAGTCTGCCAGATATGCTGACGCAGAGTTGCAACTTTCATCAACTTTCATAACTTTGGAATTCCTCCTTTTTTGCCAAGTCTTCTCAGAGGATTTGCCCCACCACACCGCCCACATCTTCGCCGAGGCAAGGGTTGCCAGGTGAACGTGAAATGAAATGACAAACTTAAGTGTAAAGAGGAATACTGGGTTGTACAAAATGGGTGAGACACTGTCATAAACTGCTGTGCTTACACTCAGATTCACTCAATGGGAAAAACTGGCACCAAGAAGCATACCCACATTCCACCAACGTTTCACGCAGACTGTCCTTGTTTGCAATTACACTTTTCCAGCAGCTTTCATGGGGCAACACACTTGTATAGAACAAAAGGCCGACCCAGTATACAGAGATGGGAGCACAATTCATCCATGCCAGTGCGAAGAACAGAGCCCAAGTCGACTGCCGATTTCCAAACAGAAAAGCCACTGGATGGCTAATACATGTCGGCACCAGGCATTGGAAAGGGATTACCACCCCCTTATAGCCCCTTCGGTGGCGATCGGCACCTACCGCACCATGGCTGCCGGTGAAAATGTGCTCGCGGAAGCCGATGATGCGCGCCTGGACTGTCCTGGTGGATAAGGCATGATCAGCCAAGATCCTATTCAGATTCACAGAGATTGGTGGATCAGCAGTTAGCGACTGCGAGAAATTGAGCACACACACACACATATATATATATACATATACGTGAAGATACATGAAGTGGAGAATTCTGATTGACTTACTAACTACCCCAAATATGAGTGAATTCTGGCTATAGGCTATAAGTCTTTTTCAACACCTTTCAAAAGCAAAACATCAAGCCGTAGATATTGAAATATTCTCGGTATATATTTATCTAATTTTATGTGCATATATTACATGTGTCCGCATATGTATGTACAGTATAAGTCAGTATATATGCATATGTATATTATGCACACACATGCTGAACTCCACATCACCCCCAATCATAGCTGAGACACCTGCGATCACTTCCTGGTGGCTGAAACTGCTGCAAAATGAAGGGCACCTTGCAAGCCTCAGAGACACATCAAACATTGCAACCTAGGAAAGCGCGGAGTGATCAGTAAATGAAGTTAATGGCCTCCCCAAAGAAAGCGCCCATGTTGGCATCCATCATCTGCAGGTAGTGCCCGGGAGCGAATCCTCAGCAGTTCAAGTTCAAAAATTTCAAAGCAAAACTGTGTTTCTCGTGGTTTCGTGTGATTGCTTCAGGTTTCTTCCAACTTGTCTACTTGTCTACTTAGCCTAGCTCGCTTTGAGGTGCCAATGTGGAAAAGTGTGGAAAAGTCTCAAGTACCATGCCCAATGAGGACGAGATGAGTAGGGATCTACATGGATTCGGCATTTCTCTTTGCTCAACTTTCCTGGTGTATACACTTGCACGTCGTTGGTCAACTCCAAGACCCACAAGAAAGAGTCTTTCTGGGGCCTACGGCGATGCCAAGGATCGGAGTGCTGCTAATTGATTTCCAGCCTTCCCTTGAGTCTTGGCAGCAGGTGGTCGCGGCTCCAACTCTCCCAAGACTAAAGGATAGACCCGTGGCAGCACCTCCACTACCTGCAATGCATAAGGCTCAACAGGACGCAAACTGGGGCGTGGAATGAAGCAATGGCTTCATGGTCCAGCCTTCACGATGTTCTCTTCAGGCTGTCCCGGTGCATAGTTCCTTTGTACTTCACTTCTGCAGGCACTTCTGAAAGGTGGTGCGTTCCATATTGTTCCATATTGTTCCATACTGCTGCCTGCACTGCCAAGGTTCTCGTTGAAAGCCAGGAGAACGGATGCATATTGAAAGCGTCCGGTGAAGTTGTGCTCCCGAGCTGCGAAGCACATCACCATTTCTTTCAAGGATGGCCTTAGATTCTCAAAGCGGGGAGGACACAGCTCGTCCCCCAGAGGTCCTGTGCGCCATCAAAGCTAATCTATATCAATAAAATTCAATACATCTACACAAATACAGTCAAATAATGTCAAATACATCTACAATCATCTACATACTGGAAACATCTGGGAACCATGCTTGAAAAGACTCGCGAACGAGAATGTGCGAGATGCTACTGCAATGTTCCTCCAAATATATTGCATCGCCTTGCTGGCCAGGACACCTTGCGACATCCGCATTGTAGTCGCCTTGGCTTCAAGCTGGGTATAGCTGGATGCAACTTCATCATACTTCATCATACTTCCGTTTTGTATTGTTTTGTTGGAAACACTTGGAATCGTAGCCGAATCTTGGCTCAATACTGTGCAATACCGACCAAAGGTCCCATACATATGCTGGTCTGCTTGCCTCTCCCTCCAACCCCAATAGCCCTGCCATGCCCTGCGGTCATCGCATGATGGCATGCAAGGAGCATACCAAGTAGATTGGATATTGCCGGAATCGCCAAATCAAACTTCTGATGTCTTGATCCGCCTCTTCCTTGTGCTTTTTGTGTCCGTAGGTCTGGTGAGATATGAACAGCTGCACCAATCCTGCCCGTAGGTCCAGTGATGCATTGCCGAAAACTTCAAGCCGACACAGTGAAAGCATGCGGCTGATACCCCGGGGCTGCGTCATCGCGGCCCGTCCCACTAGACTGGCAGAACAGCGTTTGTGAAAGCATGATTCGTTACATGTCATTCCTCCAGAACCGTTGGGACGTCAAAGTCGGTGAAGGGTGATACCATGTTGATGATTACCACGTCGTACCCTGTCAACTAGTCCCAACAAACCCAACAAACCCACCGGGCCTGCTAGGCCTGTGTCTGAGTCAGCTTGCACCGATGGCAGCATCTCCTTGATTCACTGCTGCTTGGAGTGGAAAAGCTGCAAGGTTTGACCAATCTGCATCGAGAAGCCACCAATGCGTAACAATCGTAACAGACCCAACTGAAAGCAAACTCCCATGGCGCCCTTTCATAAAGTCATGGGCTCTTGTTTTCATCCAAGGATCCAAAACTTTGTGATACTGAATCGCACCGATGACTGTTCTCGAAACAGTCCTTACTCGCGCAACATTGCCAATTCCGGGCCGCCAAAGAGGGAAACAACAGAACATGAAACCCAGAAACACCGCGTCTTGGCTCCAATATCGGAATAATGTGGACATAAGTATGCAAGTTCATACATGAGTCATCATGAGTTCAGGTTAACCAACGTGGTGTCGGATGCAAAGGGTCCCACGCCATACGCAGCGATGAAAACCGAGGAGCTGTGACCGCTGCGAGGCCCATAGTCGCACTTCCAACATCAGCTCTCTCACCTCTCGGGCTTTCTCCATATCCTCACACAGATGTCACAGTCCAACATTGCGCTCAAACGTGGCACACCCAACTGGGACTGGTTGACAATAACATGACAATAACCGATGACAACAGAGACTTATTGGGACAGGAACTTGTAGCTATAGTAGATGATGATTCAAATATATTTAATGTATATATATATATATATCTGTGTGTGTGTGCGTATGTGTGTGTGTGTCAATGTGTTTGTGTAAAAGTATTATGTATCTATATGATTCTATATGTGATAGTCGCCATTGACCACCCGCATGCACACCCTTGCCTGTGCCAGCTCCGCTTGTCGAAGCCATTCATGAAGCTCCCCCAAGGTGTAGGAGTTGTAGAGCTCTCTGGGCGCCATGCCCTGTTTCCGCGCGAAAATCTCCCAGTGATCTTCAGCCTGACGTTTGACAATCGGCTAGCTGCATGGGGAGGATCCCGCGAGAGGGCACCAGACTTCTGGCCGAATGTTAGCTCTTAGAGCCCGTTAGATGCCGTTAGAGTGCCGATTGCTGCAGAGATGTTTGAAACATTTTGAAACTGGATGACCAAGAAATTGTCCCGCCAGGGTCACCGAGCATGGAAAGCACAACTAGGCTCGCAGGTCTACGGACCTTTTAGCCACTTTGCACTATATACACGCCCACCACTTAAATCATCCTAAATCATATTAAATCATACTAAACTACTAAACCATACCCAAATAAGTCTTAAGAATTCTTAAGATACATCCCCATGCCATCTTAAAAGTTGCAGCACTTTCCATTGAAACATCTTGCAACCAGGCATCCTGGGAGATGACGAATCCCAGGTTCGTGTTGCGCCCGTCCGATGCGCACAGAAACTCCTCCATCAAAATCACTTGCTCCTCATACACTGGCACAACTTGTGTCAGAGTTGGCACGCCTCCAATCTTCCGATCCAACAAGGTGTCCCTACCTGCCCGGACAGGGCTCGCAGCGCCAGTACCTGCTCCCTGCTTCAAGATGGCCCGGAGGGAGCTTGCAAAGAAGCACAAGCGTTCGCTGACTGCAGCAGGGATCTTTTGCAAATCCACCCTGGAGTTACTGACAGGTGCTGCCCCAGATCTACACCACGGCTCGGAGACAAAGAAAGTGTTGATGGGTCTGCGGCGCACTGCCGGAGTGTCGAACTCACAGGATTGTGTTTGCAAACGCATCCAAGTCTTGCCATCAATGGAACCATCGATCTCCCAACACACAGGGTCAAACTGTCGGTCATCCCCAGTTGTCAAAAAGGAGAGAGCATGAATACAGCGGGGACGTTGAAAGACAATCTCTACCTCTTTATATGCTTCCGGGTCGGTGAAAAGGAGATCTGCTGGGAAGTTGCCTGCGTTCCGAAGCGTCAGCAAGTCTTCTGCCATGGAGTTCCTGCTGGAGACTGGCTTCATCTGAACCTTCCGACCATTTCCAGCAAAAGGAGCCATGGTGCTACGGCTAGACACTGACCTCGGCATGCCAAATGACAAGTTCTTGCAACACGTGCGAGTTTCCCTTCAGTACACTGCTGCAGCCTAGGAATGTCTAGGACTAGGATAAGAGCCCGAATGAAAATGCTCACCAATAATTCGTTCCGCCACTTGGATTGAGATATTGAAACCCTAATGAACTTTCAGCCACACGTCCATCACTGATCTGTTCTCTCCAAGCAGCTCTCTTTGCTGTGGAGTGCTCGTGCCTGACCGGATGGCACTGCAATGCTCTGTCCCTCGCGCGCTATCAGCTTGTATCCAACATATCCAACTATATATAGTTGTATTATATAATTATAGAGAATGTGTGTGTAGTGCATCCTGTTGTGATAACATGTGACAGCAACCCTCACCTGAAGCAGCAGCATTGCGATGGGATAGCAGCTGCCAGCCGCAGCGGACACCAAGGCCTTGCTGAGACATGGCTGCTTCACCGCATGAAGGCTCTGAAACCTTTCACGATGGTGTCTAGAAGATTTGGGAATGGATGGGAATGGCATGAAAAGCTTAAAACCTGATTTGGGCACCATCATATTAATGTTTCAGGCTCTCACACATTCTCAAACAGTCATGTCAGGACATGCCAGAACAGTTTCCATTGATTCCAACATATTCCAATCATTTGCATCCGTTTGCCGTTTGCCGTTTGCCCCCGTCCTGGCACATCGGCAGTGGCAACCAGCCGATCATCCAAGACCTGCATCAACTCAGCATGCTGCGTGGCTGTGGCCACTTTCACCTCAGTTGCCAGGGTATTCCATTGCTAATCAGAAACAGTCGGGGATTGTCTCGCGGCTCGCGTGTTTCCAGTGTTTCCAATGCCACATATCCATCAGATCATAATATCCATTGTCTTCCTATCTGGTCGAATTGTCGAGTTGCATGTTTCACGGCTTCTTTCTCTACTGTGTAGCTCTCTGGCTCCCTCCTGGGACCATGTCGCACCTGGCAGGAGTAGGATGGCAGAATTCCATATTTCCAAGCATCGCAGGCCATGACTAGGAGTGATTGGCAATTTTGGGCATAGGCACCTAATTGGATCGGTCAAATCTCAAAAGATTGTTGTCCCAATTCAGGTGAACAATCCCTATCTACAGTCAGTACGTACATGATCGTACATGTAGTCACGTCAAACAACTGAACAATCCAATTGCAAGAAAAGGCACTGGAGGCAGAATCTTTGGGATTTGTGACTAAATCACATATCTTCAGTTTCAAACAGGCAACAGGCTTGTCCAATAAAGAAGGCATTGAAACTGCGTCATTCAAATTTTGGCAAAAATCAGCGATCGCCGCATGTTGCCGCAACCTTCCCATCTATCATCATCTATCATCATCTATCATCATCCATCCCCATTTCGCCCACTGGGAACCACCAACACACCTGGAGCCCAGAGATGCAGCACGTCCTTCCAGCTTGCTGCCAGGAGCCGCCGCGCAGCTGCGTGGCACGGAAGCGCAGCCGCTGGAAACCTGGCGTACAAAATTGATCCAATGATGATCCAATGATGATACCAAGTTGATCCAATACTATCAATATCTATCAATAATGATTCAGCAAACCATCATGGGTCACGGTTGCTGCTTGCCTGCAGTCATTCACAGACAGGATGTGGTACAATTTGTGGCTAAGTTACGCTGGGACAGTTGCGAGAATTGGGTCTTGGAAGCTGCAGGATCCTTCCAACGAAAGGTTCGCGCAGCTTGGACCTGATGGCAGAGAGAGTCAGCACCCTCTAGCCCCCTCTGGCCCTGCCGAGGATGCTGGCATGCCGCTACTGTGCCACCATCTTACTTCTACTTGGAACACAGCAGCATTACACCTCTGAGCCCGCAGGCTGCTGCAACTGACTGAACATGTCTGAACATGTCTGAACCAAGTTGCCATGCTATTCGCGGTTGCCTCCGTGATGAGGCAATCCTTGGAACACTGGGGTTCGGTCGACCAGCTCATATCTCCAAACAGCCACATGGAAACTCGAAAAAGTGTTGCTGCGGTTGTTGATGATGTGCTCTCTAGGGACTCGATGGGAGTCACACACCTGCCAAATCATGCCTATCTGACTATCTGATAATGTGAATCATGCCTGCCGAGGTGCTGCGGTAAATTTCCAATTCAATAAACCCATATTGAGTATGGACGCACAGGCAGGACCAACATCGACATACTTCGACATTTCAACGTCTCCAAACTCACAAGTCTTGACCTGACGCCTAACGCCAAGTGTCATCGTAGAGGGATTCTACTGCACAGCTCCAGACCAGCCTCCAGGCACTGCCAAAAATTCGTTCCTGACAGCTTCGGCTCGGAAAATGGCAGAAAAATGTGTGCGGGGCCGGTGGCAACTTTCAATCATCAACATGTAATGCTGTAACGATATGGAACACTCGCGGATGCTTGTCCAGCTGTCTAGCTGAGAGAAGCATGATCCTAGCTACAAGTCTCTCTCGTTCTGGACCAGCGGCCATTGCCCGGCCATCACTGAGAGAACTGTTGTCCGTGTCGTTTTGGTATTGCCGCCGGGTGCTAGCATCCAAATCTAAATGCCTCACCAAGGGAAAACAGAGAAGAGATGAAGACATCCCTCCTGTGAGGCCACATGTCCCTTCTTGCTTTGTGGGCATCTGCCCTCAGGATTTCCACAGAACACTATCTCATGTTTGGATGCTCGGGCATATTGGGGGTGCCACAATCCCCCAACAAATCATGCTTCAACATCTTCAACACGTTTCACACTTACTTTGACCCCAGGTAGGCCCACCTACAAACACGGAAGCACTGTCAAGGGATCCGCACCTCAAAGCCGAAGATGCGACATTGCGCAATCCACGGTGCTCACCCATGGCATAGCCACCGATCCTCGGTGCCAAACGAATCTAAATAGTCTGAATGGCAACAAAGAATAGCAAAGATGTCCACACTTGCCATGGGCAATTCATCGATCATCCAGAACCTGTGCACCGGTCGCAGCCTCGCTGTCTCCTTTTCGCTCCACTCTCCCAGTATCCCTGCGGATACATCTCTTTTTGGACCCGAGCTTCCCAATCACCAAATAGAAGAGGAAGTGCCTCAGATATTGAGGTCTGCCACGGCATGTCACTAGTGACTAGTGCAGGCACAGTGCAGGCATTGAAGTTGGGTCAGCTGCTGGTGTGATTCATCTTGTCCAAACCGGTCGAAGCCCATGTTGGGCCGAGGTTCAGGGTCAATTATTAGTGACATTTAGTGACTATTTAGGGTGCTTATGTGTTTGTCTTGAGACGAGTCCTGTGAAATCTATAGCGGCTTGGTTTTCTGTGGCCCAATGGAGTGCCCAATTCATCTCAATTCTCTCCGGGCAAGCGCCAAGGTGCAAATCTAGGAATGCGGTCATCCCTACTAGCAGATAGATGGCCGTAATGGATAGCACGCAAGCAACCTGAAGCAAAGGAGCAGGAAACCTTTGCGGACCCACTGGAAGGCTGCAGAGTCAGCTTGCGAGAACAAAATGCGGCGTGGGACACTGCCATCTTAATCATCTTACATCTCGAGTCTAGTCTCTAGAGTCCATGCCTCAACCAAGCCACGCACTCTGAGGGAAAGGGATGGATGGTGCCCAGGTATGGCAGTGTCACGCCAGGCATGATGCGTTGGGAGCACTGATCGCCACAGAAGCCAGTGTAGGAAAAGCCAGAGACCAAGGGCGCAACGAAGATCGTCTCAAAGGCGAAACACCTCACAGAATCTCACAGAATCTCACGGACACTGTGCAGGTGCTGAAAATTGCCGAGGAATTCATGGATTTCACATGATTTCAGGCCAGGTCACAGCAGCAGCACGAAAAACCACACGAAAAACGGGGCGCTGCCCCTTCCCTCCTGGCTGGAAACATCCGGAAACAGCTCCGAATGAGTGAAATTGGAGGATATTGGAAAGATTCCCATGTGTGATGCTGGCGAATTTTGTGAAGAAATACGGTTCAAATCTTTTCACAGAGTTCTCGCATGCTCTGGCGCTTCATCAAAGCAAAGGTCACCCTCAACAGCTCATCAACCAGCCAAAACCCTCCCGGTTCGTCCTTACCAATCGGTCCGGGGGAAGGATCTGATACCACCGTCATGAATGAGGTGTTGCCAACAGCTGGTTCCTGCATCTTGCAGGGCTTCAAACGCATTCAGGTGGTGGAACCAACTGGTTATTATTCTCACCTTACCAAACTTGCACAAATGCTTAGGTGGCTTGAAAATCAAGCAAGTTCTCAGTTATCGAGGATACACCTGATAAAGCTGCTTCTTACATGATTATGTCAGTAGCTACTACAAGTATGTAGGTGTTTCACCTTCCAATAATCGCACACCAAAAGTTGAACAAAATGCGGACTGGTCCTGTGCCGCCTCACTTTCTGCTGCAAAAGAACGTTGAATTTGCTGCAGGTTCTTCGGGGCACCGTGCACAAACGGGATATCTTTCCGCCGTGTCACGAGGATAAAGAAGACCAAACGAACCACTGCATACAGCCCACCTAATCTCCAAGAGTCATCGACTCATCGACGTATTGTGTCATGCTAAACAACCTTCCCAAGTATCCCAAGTTTGTGGCAAGGAACAAGCGGCAAGAGCTTGGTCGTCATGGCAGTCTGGATCCTGTGTAAAGCAAGACCCAACACATTTTTTTAGGTGAAATAGCACAACTGCTTGTTGGTAGCAAATACATGCACAGTTCGTTTGGCACAATGATCCGCAATAATGAAGCATGAAGGAGTGCAGAACTATGTGCCTTACAACTCGCCGAGCCTGCTGGAAGGTGGCTTCGGGAATGAAGTTACACAGGTGTCGCCCCACATTGCCCACCAGAATCATGGCAGCCAGGCTCAGACATCCCACCAACAGGGAAAGGAAGCGCCTGCAAAAAGTTTTGGTGGGTGCATGTATGACCGTCAAAACCACAAAATATAGGAAGGGGCTTGGAGTGTTGCAGCTATGATTGTGGTTGCGATCTGCGTGTGGGTTTGGCTTGGTTGACCTGATGGGAAGATTTGAGGAGTGTAGAAACGGGCAGGTGTAATGTCTATGCCTCCTGGTCCAAAGGCGATGTGCCCGCTTGACTCGTGAGGAGAATCTCCCTGGGCTGCGACACAAGCGTCGTTGCGACAAACCGTGCCACAGCATTCCCAACTCTGCCAGCCTCGGCCACGTGGCAATTCACCAAAAAGACACCCCGAAACTTGGAAAAACGCAATCTGAATGCCTCTCATTGTCTCGCACAATAGGAAAGCACCAGCCATCAAAGTGACAACCATTGTGAAAAATCGCTGCCCTGTGCAAGATCCACCATGATTAAAATATTGATTGGTGGATAGCTTGTGATGATGGTGTTGAAAGTCTATGTGATCACATGCATGGTATGAGTTGGTATGTTTAATATGCCACAAATGCCGTAGTTCATTCCGGCTAGCCCATCCATCAGGTCCGCCCATTTCCCTGCCAACTGCCAGGCTCAGTGACACCAGTAGACTTGCATCGAACAGCGCCATGACTTGGATTGCATCTGACCGGCTCTTCCTTGGAGCGAAGAATGTGTCGTCTTGATCCTGCACACGCTTTGCGAAGCGAAAGTATCTTAGCTTATCAGGTCTTACCCTTTGACAGACATCAGCGCTGTGACATCCCACTATCTCCAAAACTATCTCCGATACTGTGAGTGTCTCATCTCAGGTTCCGTAGCTGCTCAAAGCCTCTTACAGTTTCACAGCCGCAAAGCCTCCAGGCTCCCAAGATGAACAAAGTAGGCCAGAAAGAACACCCATACTTTGACGGTGAAAACCTTGGTCCAAAGCAGAAACAACGAAAGGAAACGCTCCGAGATTGGCCGATTAGCCGACGGCATGCAACATGGTCAACATGGTCCACTTGTCAAGTTGCTGGGCCAAAGTTGTCCAGCAAGTCGTACAGCACTCGCCATGACCTTGGCATTGCGGGAATGATGTTGGTTTTGGATGGTTTTGGCTCATTTGGATAGCCTCTAGAATCTTTAGATATCTCCATCCCTGAGAAACCGGACAAAGATTCGACGAAGGTCTTCCTCATAGCGCCTGGATCTAGCACGCGAGCCTCGCCCAAGTCGTTGATGTCCTGGTGCTCAGCAATTCTCTAGAGCTCATCCCTGGAATATTGTGGAAGAGCCCCCCGGCCCTCATGGTGGAGCATGGTGGAGCCAACTTGTTAAATCAGTCTTGGGTTCACATGGGTTCACACACTGCGTCACACCTTTGGACTTTCCATGAGAAGCAACCATGTGAAGTGCAAGACTCTTACAAGACAAAAGAGCGCGCAGTGTTTCTTATGTTTCTTGATCCGACAGGTAAAAGCTCGTGGAGCAGCTCGTGCTATTCATGCTATTCAGCCAAGACTCATCAAAGTTGATGCCGCCTGTAAAGGGGTTGGTGTTCTTCCGCATTTCATCCAGCCCGGCATGGAGTAGATCGCAGTCCTCAGGTGGCATGGCAGGAGTTTTTGACCGAGCTTGTCTGGCAGCACCCCCAACCCCCCCCAGACAAAAGAAAAAATCCTTGATGACTCGCCCTGAAATCCATTATATCCAGTGGGGATCGTCACAACGGCAGTAACCACAGCAGCAACAACAACAACAACAACAGCAGCAGCAGCAGCAGGCCATAGAAATAGAAATAAACCGTGATGGCACTTTTTCTATCTTTTACTTTTAGTTTCTGGATGCCATGCATGCCAAGATTCAATGCTGAAAGAGGTCATCTCTGGCAGTTTCGCCTGAGCGTCAGGTCATGCCACACAAGGTGCAGAAAACAAGGAAGAGCATCGGTTAGTAAGTACATGCAATTACCTGCCTTAGCCGCCATGTGGGAAGCCTCGCAAAAATATGCGGCTCACCACTGGCGGTGTCAAGATCCATTCGGGTGCAGAGTGGCGCTGACATCATGATTGGGCTCCGCCCAGCGAACGTCGTGGAAGATCATGGCCAAATATTCAGGGGCATGCCTCAGCATAGACGGCAACAAGGTGCTACAAAGCAGTGAAAATGGAGGTCTCATCAGAGTTCAACAGGAGCTGAAAGCAGCACCAGTTGGATGTATTCTGGATCTATTTGCTACAAATCTATGCGTGGTTTGGTGTGTGGTTTATTTATTCACCGAAACTCTAGGATTCCACTGGTGTAACACTCCCTGCAAGCAGTGCTTGGAACCCGAACAAGGCATGTTCAGCTAGACTTTCGATGATGCGCAACAAGACCTCGCATGGCCGCTCCCCGCCCCGAAGTAAGGAAATAGAATTGTCTCCTGATTCATATGGAACAAGCCGAATGAGCTGTGCCAATTCAATCTGTGACAGCCATAGGGTTCTTGCTTTGTTTCAGGATCGCGTCAACTGACTCATTTCGGCCAAGGGACGGCTTCCGTGA
>Ga0126342_10005817_pt1 | contig 21677 bp, 14 predicted proteins | sample Cyp1metagenome_FD_92528 | JGI IMG/M metagenome (GOLD analysis project Ga0126342, IMG submission 92528) | Coral microbial communities from Lord Howe Island, Old Settlement Bay, Australia - Cyphastrea 1 metagenome | ecosystem: Host-associated > Invertebrates > Cnidaria > Coral ... | reverse complement strand
GCTCGCAGTCATCGATGCGAACACCCGCAAAGACGACGCAAGGAGCTACAAACAGTTGATCTACCTCTTGACACAGGCCCGCAAGAAGCTTTCAGACATCGAAGAGCAGTGGGACTCCTTCCGGTCACAATGGTCGGAGTACCTAGACAGTGCTACAAAGATGTGGACGGCCCACATCGATTCCTACGAAGAGGGGGAACAGAAGTTCTCCGAGAAGCGACGAGAAGCAGCACTGTACTTGCAGTACATCAGAACACAGCTTCACGATGTACATGTGAAAACAATGTCTGTGGAAGGCACCATTCCCTCCGGCGAGCTCCAGGAAGGACAAACAGCGCTCGATGCCACTATGACCATCACAGATGTCGAGGACTCCATTGCAGAGCCGCAGCTTGCCCAGTTGAAGACGGATCTGAAAGGTGTTGTTCAGAAAGTCAAGGATACCATCGAGGAAAAGATGACCAAGCGATCACTGGCAGCACGCGCCTCAGATGGAGACGACGTCAAGGTGATCGAGCCAGTCGACAAGAAGCAGCGGGATTCCAGTTAGCCCTGACCCTTCAAGCGTCTGCGGAGGCCAGCTTGCCAGATTGCCCTGCAACTGACAGCTGGAAAGGCGAAGGGCGAACAGAACGACGAACGAAGTTTCGTCGTTTGACCTTTTGGCCGACAGTTGAAGCTGTCTCCCAACGAGGTCAGGTACATTATGAAGTTTGCAACCTGCTTGCCAACGCTGACACAGAGGTGATGCTGGTCCAGAACGCAAATCAATGTGGGTTTATTGAATGCGCTCAACCTCCACTACACTCGATTATCATGGAGGAGGACTACATCAATCCCTGGAATGCCCAGATCCGAGCACTTTGGCTTGAACATTCGATTCGTTCACCAGTTTTGGCTCCACATCTTGATGGCCTATTTTTTGAGCATTTTCTCAACGATCAACGCCATCCAGTCCCAGTAGCTGACTTACTTGCTCTGGGGATTTTGAAGCAGTGCAGGCCAGATCAGGGAGAAGTTCCAAATCTACCAGATCCGCCTGCGCACACAGATGCACCACCACCGGGGCATGGACATGATGGCGCGCACACGCCGAGTCAGCCATTGCACAGGTATCCAGCCTGGGTGCAAGAATCATGGGAGCTCCTTCAAAGAGAAGGTGCCACAGAGCTCTTAGAAGAGGGCCCCATCATGTATTTGGACTCCTTCTTCATTAGCCATGTGAATCATCCACGGCAGACCCTGAATCGACCAGTTCGCCTTGACCGACATTATGAGGAGTGGGGAGAGACCATCAAGGACGTCTGGACAGACTTCTTTGACAGAAATGCAGATTTTGAAGTATTTCTGATTCAACCAAATCCTCCGACTCCGGTCACCAGAGGCACAATTGCGAGTCTTCTTGTTGTTCAACACCCACAACGACATCATGCAGCGGTGCTGACAACGGCCCTCATTGATGACATTGCCGGCTATCGCATCGAACAAGTGGCACATTCAATCCGCGATCGAGTGTCTCATCAACAAATTCTGAGACAAGCTGGGCTTCTACCTGAATGTATCGAGATCCGACGACAAGGACTCGACCCCTGCATAATTCGAGCAGGATCACATGTATTTCCTCCAGATCAGGAAATCCGACTTCATGATGGCCTTGGTTTGACAATTGATGTTCCCATGATCATTGATGAGGCCCGATGGCAACGATTTGTCATGCCACGGCTACGAGAAATTCAACAAGATGGACGGCCCTTTGCAGAACCAGATGCTACTAGCTTCATGGCACGCAGGCCACAACCACGACGTGCTGATAGCAGCATGTCAGTGTCATCACGTACATCCACAAGCTCTGACATTTCCTCGTACTCTGCAGAGTCGCCAGTGAACTGGAAACGTGCAGTTGTCTATGCTTTGGATGGTCAGACTCATTCAGTATTGCTGCCTTGGAGAGAAGGAGAAGAGCTGTACAGGAGAGTTGCGGTTGCATTTGGGATACCCTCGAGCTCAATACTGCAGCTACATCATGTTGGCTTTCGACCTGGAGACCTTGAACAAATGGAGCTTCAAGCCCTCCTATTACAACAACATCATGAAGCACGACCAGCGCCAAATTTGCAACTCATTCTTTTGGATCTGGAGATTCATGAGGACAATCCCATACTGCCAGGAATTTTCCGCAGAAAAGCACATTGGGCACCAAAGACCACAACCATTGACACTTTGTTTCGTGTGTTAGGACTTACCTCTACATATCGACAGTATGCCGATGAGAGCCACCTCTGGCTCAACAACATCCGCATTGATCTGCAGAGGAACACACCACTACACATCACTGACGGCGATTACGTCGAAATCTACATTGGTGATTTAGAATGCCGAGACACTCTCCACAGTGCCAGCGAAGAGGAAGATGAAACACACAATCTTCTTCAAGTATCACTACATAGTGCAAGTGAAGAAGTACCACAAACCTTCCTTCAAGCCTCCAGTGCACAAACGCACAAGATTTCGGATCAACAACAACAACATGTCTCAGGCATTGATGCGTGCCACCCGGGCGAGTGGCGTCGCCATGCACGTGGCCAACGACAGAGACAGCCAGAAGAGATTGATCCAGAACACAGGATGAGACGTAACATATGGAATCGACCAGAACTCCAACAACTTGGTCTACACAATGAACCGATCATGGTTTTTGACACATGGTTCATCAGTGCACTCAACTTCCCTCGATGCTCTACCTCCAGGACCATAGCACTTCCTGCTGATGTTGCACAATGGGACGACAGGCTACAGCAAATTTGGCGTGACCGAGTCCACCCACACTGGCCTTTGGAAGTCTTCCATGTATATCCAGATCCACGTCCAGCCCCACATCTCCGGCATGGTGGTCACCTGATCGTGCTCCAACATGGACATCCTGGTGAAAAAGCGGTACTACTCAGTAGTTATCATGGAAGCCTCCAAGATCGCTTTGCTCAACTGGTCCCAAGGGAATTAGACTTCGACAGATTTCTATGGTTTCAAGATCATGAAAATCTTTGCGATCAAGTGCGTCATATTTGTGATGGATTTCATGGTGATGTTTCCATTCCAAGACATGCCATCTGGCAATGTGAACATGGACAACACCTTGAACTTCATATGCGTGAACGTACTTCAGATGAGGCCACCCTCATGCAGATGCCCGTCAAAGGACCGGGACCACACACACATGCAGTGGACATGCCTGCAGCGACCAATGAATGTGGGCACTTTGATTTCAATCCCAATGCTGCAGCCTTCTTCCCGGACCAACCGTCTATCTTTGGACAACCTGAATACATCCAAGATTTGCAATTGGCGTGGCAATTCAGCGCCTTTGCCTGGGAAGAAGAGGAGGCATCTATTGTTGTCGCGGTTTGGTTCGTTGATCACCGCTGGCACTGGCCACATCATGATAGATACAGAACAGCCAGGCTCTATGCAGATTTCACTCAATGGGAACAGACCATCTTGAGAACGTGGCGAGATTTTCTCCAGCCGGGCATGCCCTATGAAATCAGCAGGGTCACGCCCACGCCACCTTCGCGCCACAATGAGGCCAGCAGCCACATCGTGATCATACAACATCCAAGACCAGATTGGGTGACCTCTGTAGTCACCCTGCAGGACTCATACGCAAATGGTCCAAGCACAACCACCCAATGGGCCATCACCACACACGAACACATCATGTTGGACAACTTACTCCTTGTGATTGGAAGACTCAACCAATGCACGGGAGCACATCCGCAACTTCGATGTCAAGCGTGGTACAACACTGAGATCTTGCAGCTTGGGCGACCAATACTTGGACACAATGGATATGGCATCATCATCCACCTGAGCCCCCAGCCAGCTCAGGTCCAACAAAATGAGGCAGAAGGACCAGTTCTGCTCCAATTGTCAGCCCTTCTCCAACCAACGCTCTGAGGACAAACCAGGGGATTGTGAGCGCCTAACAACTGATTCGGTGGCTCAAGATCAGTGGCCTCAATCACCCATGTACTTCCCAAAAGTTGGGGACTTACAGTGGGCTGACTGGAAAGATGATCAAGCCAGGATACTAGTTCAGATTCTTCATGATGCACCGCCCATTCTGACATCTGACATCCCGACCGCCATCGAGATTAGTGAGATCTACGCTGCGCACGATGTTGAGCTGGAACTATCGGCATGGGGACTTCAATGCACTGCATATCTCTGTGGTGAACATGACACAGTCTTTGCTCATTTTGCCGCTGCTGAAGACGACCAGAGATTCCATTATGTTTACTGTGAAAAAGATCCCACTACGTCAAATGGAGTCCTCATGCAGTCTTCACCGCGAGCGCTTTCAGAACTAGAGCACATGAAGTTCCTATGCAAACAGGGCTTTCTCAAAGCAGTGATCCTGCATGAAGAGACATGGAGGCCTCGAGTTCGGTGCTTACACTTTGAAGATGTGAAGCCACAACATGAGCTGCGACAGCCATGTCAGCGAGCACGAACACCTTGGCCAGCACCCCAACCACAGCGACCTCATCGGCCTGCGCCATTTCCAGTTTGTCGGGATCTTCCAGAGACTACTGCCTGTATTCTGGAGCTTGACACTGCCGAGCTTGAACAACTGATTACAGCACCTCAAGACTATCTCTGGACTGACTACAGTGTCTTTGATCTACCTGACTTCGTCAGAAGTGCGCTTGACTCTTGCCAACCGGTGGATCAGATTGACCGCTATGTCATCTACACGGATGGGTCATCACAGACCAAACACCGCCATCGACCCCCACTTTGGGTTGCAGAACGAGATATCAGTGATTCCTGGGCTTTTGCAGTCTTTGCTGAACAATATGCCGATGAATCTGGCAGACCATGGAAGCTCCAATTCCTTGGGCTCCAGTGCCAAGTTGTACTGTATGAGGACACAGCCTCACACCATATCGGCACGACGAAGATCGGATCAGATGCATCCGAAACTGAGGGCCTCTTCTGGTCGGGCATGTGGCGGCTTGCCCAAAACAACCGCATTCCGACTGTCTTTGTGAGCGACTCCCGTCTGACAGGAGACCAGGCCATGGGACGTATAGGAACAGCAGACATCAACGAGCCCTACCGCAATCTGCGGGCAGTTTTCCAAACTTTGGCTGCTTGTCTTCCCGGAGATGATCTGCATGTTGATCATGTGCGCAGCCATGCGGGTGATCCATACAACGAACTGGTGGACTGGCTGGCAAAATTTGCAGGCACTTCCACACTGTGCTTGCCGCGACAACCCATCCACATGCCAACATTTCGCCACACATTGAAACACCTGTGGATGGCAGTTCAACAACAGATGGATTTGCCCCAACTGACATGTGGAGGTTTTGACCTTGCACCCATCTCTTTGCCGAGTAAGAGGTCTGACATGCAGTTTGACACACCAACAGGGTCGACGCAGAAGACCAACTTCACGTTGAGTGCAGCTTCTGCAAATGTGCAAACATTTTACAGAGGACAAGAAGGCTATGCCAACAAGCTGACATATGTCCGAGAGCAATTTGTGGCGCATGGCCTCAATATTCTTGGCCTGCAAGAATGTCGCACAGACACTGGTGCGTCTCAACACCGAGATGTTCTTCGGCTTGCCGGTGGGTGTGACAAAGGATGCCTCGGCATTGAGATTTGGATCAATCTGGCCCAGCCTTTTCTTTATCAAGGAGGTCAGCCTCAACGATTTTCCAGAGGTGACTTTGTTGTAGTTGCAAGAGATCCTAGGCACCTTCTGGTTCATGCGAAGAACTCTGCCATCGATCTTTGGCTTCTGGCTGCCCATGCCCCACACAGTGGTGCTGATTCTGCAGCCCGTGAAGAATGGTGGCATAATCTCTCCATCCTGATCAGCACACATGTCACTGGGGACAACATCATTATCATGATGGATGCCAATGCGGCCACAGGACCACAAGACGGAAGGCATGTCTTCAACAATGATGACAAGACAACGGCCAATACAGGACATTTTCGTGCCCTTCTCCATGACCATTCACTGTGTGTGCCTGCGACCTTGGACATCCACGAAGGACCACAGGGCACGTGGATCAGCCCGGTTGACGAGTCCCTGCATCGCATCGACTATGTCCTGATACCATGTCTTTGGCAATCTCGTTGTACCTCTTCGATGGGCCTTTCCACTTTGGACTTTGGACATCTTGGCGATCATCAAGCTACGGCTCTACAACTGGAGTGGCAAGAAGATTCAGCATCAATTCCTCGACGAGCCCGAGGACGAGGTCATGATCGCACACGAATCAGACACAGTGCCTTGACCCATCAACTTCAACAATACCAGCCACTACCCTGGTGTACTGATATCGAGAGACAGGTTGAACACCTCAATGAGCATCTGCTTGAGGTCTTGCATCACAGCTGTCCAATTGCCAAGAGAGGCCCCAAGAAGAGCCACATCACCGATGACATCTGGCAAATGCGAGCGGACAAACTATACCACCAGAGGAAAGCCCATCAACTACGCTATCAGTTGGCACAGGAGCACCTACATCGCTGCTTTGCGGCGTGGAAAGGGCATTTTGGGGATCAAGAACAACATGCATCTCGACAATTCACTGCGACTGTGCGACGTCAATGTGTCCATCGAAGTATTCGGCTTTGGCAGATCACCAGAGAGTTGCGCAAAGCATTGTCACAGACCAAACGGAAAGCAGTCCAGAAGGCTATTGGAGAGCTGCCCACAGACAGCGCCGCATCCCAGATCCTTCATGCCCTGAAGCCAGTGATTGGTCCGACCAATCCTAAGCTGCGCAAAGCCACACCTTTGCCACAAGTTCTGCAAGCAGATGGAGCACCCTGTGACAGCCCTGAAGCTCTACGAGACCGGTGGATTGGCTTTTTTGGAGCGATGGAAGGTGGTGAAAGATTGTCAATGCCCCATCTTCGAGATCTATGGATTCAGCAGCTGCATCACTTCATGCAAAGTGAGCTGCACCTGCAGGCATCCGACCTGCCGACCCTCACAGACCTTGAAGCGGCATTTCGCAGAGTACAGGACCACAAAGCTGTGGGAGAAGATCATATCCCACCTGAACTATGCCACCATTTTCCTGTGCCTATGGCCAGGTGGGCATACAGCCAACTTTTGAAGCTCTGTACACACGGACAAGAGGCCTTGTTGCACAAGGGCGGGGTCCTTGTAGCTGCATGGAAGCAAAAAGGCCCTCAACATCTCTGTGAGTCTTATCGATCTTTGTTGATCAGCTCACATGTGGCCAAATCAGTTCATCGAGCAGTTCGAGATCATCAGTCCAGCATCTACGAGGCCTTTCTCCAATCGGCCCAAATAGGTGGCAGAAAATCCATCCCGGTGTCGCTTGGCGTACACTACATCAGAGCTGCGGCCCGCAGAGCAAAACACTTGGGCAGATCTCACGCCCTGGTCTTTTTAGACCTCAGGGAAGCGTTTTACCGTGTTTTGAGACCAATTTCAGTTGGTGGCCACATCCCAGACTCCTTGCTGGCCACGGTTGCAGCCCGGCTGCATCTACCACCTGATGCTCTGGCGGATCTTCAAGCTCTACTCCAACTTCCGTCTGGAACGAGCATGGCTGGTCTACCACGACACATGTGCCGAGCCCTGCAAGCCTTGCATACCAACACACATTTCAAGATGATGAACCAGCCAGACAGAGTTCACACTCTCATCGGCAGCCGGCCAGGCGACCCTTTTGCCGATGTAGTCTTTGGTTACATGTTTTCTCGGATCCTCACCAATGTCGAGACGCGGCTCGGGGAAATTGGCATCTTGGAGACCTTTGAGGATGTTGGGGCCACAGGTATTTTTGTGGATGCCGTCAACGCACCGGTTGTGGAACACACCCTGCTGGGGCCAACGTGGATGGACGACCTCTGCCTGACCTTGTCCCATCCGACAGCTGCCGGTGTGGAAAGTCAAGCAGGGGTAGCGGCCAGCATCTTACTGGAGACATGCACAGCACATGGAGTCACCCCCAATCTTGACCGAGGAAAAAGTGAAATCTTGTTCACCTTCAGAGGAACGGGTTCCAGGAAGTTGCGAGTCAAATATTTCAGTGCTGCCAATGGACAACAAATGCCCATCACCACAGAATATGGCACGCAGAACATCTCTGTTGTGGGCCATTACACCCATTTGGGCAGCATAGCTCACCACACAGGCCTTTCACATAGAGAAGTACGAAGAAGGATCGCGATTGGCAATGCAGCGTTCGCAACCCACAGAAAACTTCTCTTTCAGAATGCGGCCTTCTCAATTCAGCGTAGAGCAGAACTGTTCCAGTCGCTTGTGGTTAGCAAAGTTGCTTACAGCATGGAGTCATGGACATTTGGCGACACCAAGACCTTTGAGTACTTTCGTGCCGCCATTCTGCGCCTATACCGTCGCCTGCTCAAGCTGCCGCCAGATGCAGCTGCACATGATGCGGACGTGCTGACACAAGCATCTCTGCCAGCACCAGAGGACATGCTCCGTATTGTGCGGCTTCGCTATCTTGGTCTCCTCTACAAGTGTGAAGCAGTCACGCCGTGGGCCATCTTTCGAGCAGATCACGACTGGCTGGCACTTCTTCGAGATGATCTGCAATGGTTATGGGCTCTCATCGCAGATACTAGCAGACTGCGTGATCCTGCACAGCACTTTGAAGATTGGGAGTATGTGCTCCGCTACCATCGCAGTTATTGGAAAACTCTCTTGCAACGTGGAGCCCGGCTCAGCTGCATGAAAAGAGAAGATGACATGATGATTCGTCGGCTACATCAAGATGTTCTTTGCCATCTATCTGATCGAGGCCGACTACACACCGCTCCGGTCCGAGAACTCTTTGATGAACGTCAGCAGCAGCAACACTTTGGATGCATGCACTGCGCCAAACGCTGCCGTTCAAAGGCAGGAGAGGGAGCGCATCTTTTCCGTGCACATGGCATTGTCGCCCATGAACGACAATGGATTGCTGGCACCACATGCGAAGCCTGTCTTTGTGAATTTCACAGTCATGACAAGCTGCAGGCCCATTTGCGCACTGCGCATTATTGCCGCGGCGTGCTTAGCTCGAGACCGATCTACCAGACAGTTGCCCCAGGCAAAGGCTCGAAGATCAACAACGAGCTCCGAGAGCGTCATGACGGTCTATTGCCGGTACAGAGAGTCCATGGCCCACATCGACGAGATGTACCACCAGGACAAGTTGAACTCCATCATCAACCACTCCTTGAGGCTTTAGCTTTACAGATCTATGAGACGGACGAGAGACCTTGCACGCTTGTTCACGGCCCTGCAGAACACCATTAGCGAGCACTACATTGGTTGGACTCAGACGCGCGTGACTTTGCAAGCGGTGGCGCAAGGATTTACGGCCGACGCTGTTATGGATACGCACCTCACTTGGGAGCAGATCCAGCAACTTCTCTCTGACCTGGGAGACGCAGCCCATTGGCCTTTTCTCCAAGCCGTTGAGACCGACTCTGCAGAAGTGTCTCATCTCTATCCTCTAGAGCTTTACGAGTTGTGGTGCCACGACTTGGCTAACCTGGAGTGTGCTTGGAGCCCCTTCACAACGACCTGCCCTCGCGTCTTTTACCGTGAACGCGTGCTCCTACACGCCTACTCAGGTAGACGGAGGCCAGGAGACTTCCAGTGGTTTGTCGACAAGATCGCGGAGACCAAGCATTTGCAGGATGTCATGGTCGTATCAGTTGACTTGGTGATCGACAGCACCTGGGGAGATATCAGTCGACCCAGCACACAGAAGTACTGGTTGGACGCCATTGCTGATGGCTACGTGGTTGGGATGCTCAGTGGGCCTCCATGCTGCACGTGGTCGATTGCCCGTGGAAAGGTAGTTTTGGGGAGGCCACAGCCAGAACACCGAGGACCGAGAATCATCCGGACCCGGCAGTGTCTATGGGGCTTGCCTTCACTCTCCCTCAGAGAGATGCAGCAACTTCATGACGGCCATGTACTGCTGGGCTTCAGCATGCAAGGAATGGTGAGGCTCGCCACAACCGGCGGCCTTGGAGTTTTGGAACATCCAGGAGAACCAGAACAAGCAGATGCGGCGAGCATATGGCGCTTGCCACTCATGCAGTTTCTCTTGAATCTCCCAGGGTTCCAGCTTCGAGAATGCGCTCAGGGCTTACTTGGCGCAACAAGCACAAAGAGAACGGGCCTGCTGACCTTGAACCTTCCGGATCTTTCACTGCATATCAGGGCCAACGCGATTCGACCTGATCTTCCTCGTGCTGCCACGATCGGAGTCGACGCTGAAGGAAGGTTCCGAACGGCGATACTCAAAGAGTATCCCCCGGCTTTCTGCCGTGGATTAGCAGCCAGCTTTCTCTCACACTTCCCACCAGTGGATCATCTGGTGGACCTGGATCGTTTACCTGCGGCCTTCCTAGAACGTTGCCGAAGCATGGTCAGTACAGAAATGGGCCATGCAATCGGCGCTGATTTTGCCAGGTGAATGAACCCAGGAGGAATTCAAATCGTGCAGAACCTGCCGCAGCGAACGTTCGCATCCACAAGCAGTATGACAAAAATATCACATCAGTATATATTTGGATATATGTGGTGTGTAAATCAAATCCCTATCCCCCACCCTCCCCGCTCACCCTCCCATGCCCTTGCCAAGGGAAACGCCTGATAGTTTCTATGGCCAACTGCAATCCGTCTTATCCCGTATTTCCCTTCACCAAAATTTACAATGACCTCGGAAGTGCTCTCAAAGCATCTCAAACTAGCTCAAGATTACTGAAGCCCAAGGAATTGGAGGGTGTGGTACCAAAAATTACTACAGTACCCCCCTTGTTTGGCGCCCAATTCATAAATCTCTTGCAATCGCTCTGCGGCTCCTTGTCGAATCGCTTAAATAGATCCCGAAGTCGCGCAGCCGTGGACAGACCGGTCTCAGCAATGATCAACTTGCCTCAGTTTTGGTCAAGTCATTGGTATCCAAACCATGGACTGGTTGGAAGTTTCACGTCTGAAACTCTTCTCAACTGGGGTCATCATCCGATTGGTAGGGTTGAACGTTTAAAAAATGACGCTATCCACTGAGAGGTTGGTCAAGACTAAAAACTCACTAAAACTTGGAGATGTTCCACGAAAAAAAAAAGACATAGGTATTGCCATGCCGTCGCAGAATTTTCACAGAATTTGATGCCTCCCAATCCCCACCAAGAAAACAATAAAGAAACCCGAGCATTGAGCATCCTTGGAGGAAGTATCCAGACGGATCTGTCCAAACATTACCCCAAAATTCGGTGGTTCATCATGTTATCATCCAATATGGCCGGGCGTTCTTTTCCCCATTCATCATGTTATCATCTCCACTGATCCCCAATTTCTATCCCCTCAGCATCTCCCATAATTCTTGGTACTATCCCTATCCCCTGTTGCTATCCCTTAACAAAAATCCCCGTACTCTCCCGAGAGTATCCCCATTCTCCATGGCTGGCTCAACGACACCCGAGCAGCAAAGATCTTGAGCCGCTTGGGTTCCAGCCCTCAGCCAATCCATGAACTCCTGGCGTCTAGATGTGTTATGATGGCTATTTAATGGCGATAGATGGGAAGATTTCATCCATATATCCATATAATTTCATATAAACGACATAGTTACGGGCTATGGGGATTTAAGATCGGTATATGAACCAATACTGGTTATATGATCATTGGACGAGGAGTTGCCGAACCCATTCGGGTCCATCTCAACATGTTCAAACCCGCACCCGTACATGGAAAAACAGTACCCGTTCAAACCCGCTCAAAACGCATTTAAAACCGTTCACTATCCTTTCGGGAAGGCAACATGTTGTTGCCTGCGTGTATGACGAGGGAAAACCGTTCTGCGCAAGGAAAAAGCGTTCCGACAGGTCAATACCTAGGATATTAGGATTTGCACGAGAAAATATGTTTTCTTCAGGTTACCGGTTGCCAGCAAATATAGCAACCCTCAAAAGATGAATAAAATCCAGAAACCAATTGGTAACTTTATGTTCTGTCTTGTCATGGGGTTGCTAGGGGTGAATATCGTTCGGACTTAAAGTTTCTTCAAAACTATACATAGGAAAAGGTGGTGCCGCCCGCAGCGGCCCTGCGCAATTTTAAACTTTTTGCAACAGCACTTTCTCAGATGCATCACCCCTTGCAGGGTTTTTCAATATCAGCATCTTGGGCAGACTGCACCAGGTTTGCATCGTTTTCAGCAAATTACAGGGGTCGGCCCGGCTTGTCATTCTGGTCTTTAGAGGTTTCAAAGCAAACATGTTTTTTGATATCTTTCTTTTGCAAGTCTTTGCCAACGTGACAAGTTGTTTCAACCCTGTATCTTTTGCTACATTGCGTCTCCACATATGTTGTCGAAACTGATCATTCAACAGCGCAACATCAAGAGCGTGAGGAAGGTCCTTGAGAAAGGTAAGAGCAAAATAGCATCAAGAGCGTTTCGGACGTTCCTGAAAAGAGCTAAGATCTTAGCATCAAGAGCATGGTGGAAGGTCCTTCAGAAAGGTCAGAAAGCTAAGAACGTAGCATCCGGAGCATGTTGGAATTTCCCCTGAATATACAATAATGTGAACGTTGCCAACCCCTTCCACCCCACTCCCCACCCCAAAAACCCCTTAAAATGAGTGGTTTCATCCCATTGTTGCGATCAGTATGGATCCACTCAGTTGCTACCCTATTATGGTAACTGAACACGTTGCTTTGGAAAGACACCATGTGCATAAATACTCATAAATCAATATAAATCATGGAACTAGATGGGTCAAAATCATTCAATATCCATAGATTCCATAGCCATGTGAAATTGCCGCAGGCACCTTATGGGAGATGAGGCCATCCTTGTTCCCTGTCCTTGGAAGTGAACAGAAATGGATGTGATACCTCGAATGATTCTAACAAATTGCAGTACAACCAAAGAATCATGGGATATCACGGTTGTGACAAACTGCAGATATTGGCATGGGTCAAATCAATTTTAAGTACACCAAAATGGGATGGTTGACGGAACAGATGACTAAGTAGATCAACGAATATCACTGCAATATAGAGTTGAATAGATTGATACATGGCAGGCAAAACGTAATGATCACATCCAAAAAAAACAAAAAACACACACAAAGCAAAACTTAGTTTTTTTTGCCTGTAAGGACTGTAAGGTGAAGAAAACACCAAACAGGTCAAAAATAAGTCCAGGAGGCTACATGGGGTCAACATGGGCCCAACATGGGCCCAAGATGGACCTAATATTAGTCCAAAATGGAAACAAATAGTTCAATAGAGCCTCAACTTAGTTAGGCTCAACATACGCTAAACATTGCCCCACAAGTAACAAATGAGCCCAAGATAGGCGAAAAACAAACGCTAAATAGGATTCTACCAGCGTCTTTGAACTTATCTAGGATATCCTCTATCTAGAGTTGACCAGAAAAAATCGACTACAACGTTTACAATGGTGTCGCAACGTTTAAAAGCAAAATGGCACAAACTGGTTTTATTGTGATGTAGTCTTTCTGAGACAGTTCATACGTTCTACCCTGAGCAAATAATTCCGGTGCGGGCCGTTGTTCATCATGAGTTGTCGTCACGAAGCGACCAGAATAATTTCATTTGAGATGTGGGTTAATCACTGGGTGTACACTGATTGTAGCTCTGCTCTTAAGCAAATACACTGGGGCTTGGTTGTGATGTACCAAAAGATTGAGAATAGTTTCAACCCCGGAAAAATAAACCCTGGCTGCAAATTTGGGGTTAAACTGTTTGAATTAGTAAAAAAACATGACACTCATCCTATGACAAGCAAGTGGTGTGTCTGAAATTGTTGATTCACAAGTAGATTCAGGTGGCCTTCCCCTAAGTCTAAAATGTTCCGGTCCAAACATTTACTGTAAACATCATGATCATCATGTATTGTTGTATATATGTGTATTCCCCAGATTGTGTTCCCATTCCCATTGTCACTGGTCATCCCCAAACTATCGGTGTTTCTTCAGTCAAACGGCTCGTTGATCCACTTGCAGTAGTATGACACTTCCACTACGCTGAACTGCGGATTCCTGGGTCATGGCGAAGTGGGAGGCCCTCAAAAGGTGTACAGGACGTCATGTCGTTCACAACAAGTGAGTTTAGGATGGGTGTATGTTGGCAATATGTATATAACATGTGTACTATAGAGTATGTATTCTTGGCGCGTGGGTACTCAATGCGGATATGCAACAATATGTATAACAAATGAGAAGTGGGATCTAGTTACTGAATGGTGCTGAATGTTGCGATATGTTGAAGCAGACCTGCCCCGCGCGACCCAACAATCATGGAGGTATGAATGGGTATAACTGACAACTGGTATGACCTAAAATATCAATCTATATCGGCTATATATCGGCTATATATCGGCTATATATGCACTGGTACGGGTAAGACATCGAAGCTACACATTTATTGAAAGGTCCAACTCAACAGGGTCAGGCTTGGCTGAGGATGGTGCTCCAGCCACTGTTGGTGGTTGGACCACTCTTCTACACGTCGTGGGCTTCGTGCTACAGTAACGCTGCAGTAACGGAACGAAGATCTCCTCGGCACTAAATCATGAATCGCTCATTAGAACCCAGAATAAACCCATGTTTGGTGATTAAACCCCTATTTATGCCACTTGAATCCGTATGTTTGTCGGTTAAATCGTGTTAAATCCTTTTTGGTGTGGTAAATTCAGTACTTGTGTTGCTCGAACCAACTGTCCGTGTTGAATAAATCCTATATATAATAAGTATCATCAATAGCTCAGGGTTTTATAACTGCATCCTCTTGCTGCCAAAGCTCAAGGAATAGAGCGCGTCCCTCAGTTCCAGCATGTCCAGCTGCCCACTATTGTCCTGAAAGCTGGCGGCTTCAACCAGGATTTGCATCTGTGTATAGAGGATATATAAATTATATGTACTAATCATCTACAGGATTTTATTCTATTCTATTATATTATATTATATTCTATTCTATTATATTCTATTCTATTATATTATATGATATTATATTATATGATACTATATAATATTATATTATATTACATTATATTATATGATATTATATTATATTATATTCTGTTCTATTATATTATATGATATTATATAATATTATATTATATTATATACTATACTTACCCACTATTCTGTTAAGACCATCTCGTTGCGGCTTAGTACTGTATAGACTTATTAGCATGCATAAACTAACCATCTATCTGCTTGAGGATGTCACCTCTGGGTACATTGATGCCTTGTACCTCATACTTCCAGTGTTGGGGGCTATTGGATATGTTCGGGGGACGACATGATTACTTGCCATGATCTGGGGTGTACATCTGATATCTCGACGCATCAACGAGCTAGAACTGCGACTGGACGAGTGGGCAACAATTTCATGTGAATCAAGTTGAATCAAGTGGGCTGAAAACACAGGAATGATGTGTTTGAGTTTTGCTTTCACATCTGAAGCATATCTTACATATATCATATATCATCATACATCATATATATATATATTTATGTATATATGTATATATGTATATGTATATATATATACGTATATATGTATTACCCAGCTCAAATACCCAATCTATCCCAATCAGCTTTTGGGCAGGTTCATCCCGCTGCGCCTTGTCGAACATCTCAAAGACCTGGCCCAGTGGGACGGTGGATCAAAAAGCCTGGTATCGCAACATGAACAGAATGGTTTTAAGGGCAATGTTCAATATGAATATGTACAAATATATATATATACTATATAACTCTATATATATATACTGTACATAGACTATATACAACCATTAACAAAATCTACTATCATACAATATCATACAATATTCATATAGTCAGTTTTGGTCCTGTTGATGTCTTGTTGACCCACGTTTTTTTCCACTCCCATCCGGCCTCATGAATCCTGACCTCCATGTCATTCATGTCAATGACCACCTCCTCTGCTTGGTGGTTGAGCCGGCTGAGCCCTTCAAAAAAAGTCACTTGGGATCAAAACACCAATGTGCCAACTGGGAGGAAAAATCTTGGGATGAAACCACCAGAAGTTCGTTGAGCCTAAGATATTCCAAGTTTTTCTTGGGGTGAAAATGAAAAAAGGATTTAAAAAAGGATCTTTGAAAGCAGCAAACAGCACTGGTAAACTCATCTTTGGAACCCCATGTTTCAGGTTCCATGTTTCAATGGCACCCCACTGTGATGGCAAAAGGAAGTCCCATGCCCCTGCTGGCAGTGATCATCTGATGAGCATCCGGAATTGGAATGGGAAATACCATGGTTTCCTGTGGATTTCCTCTGCAACCAATCCATTGATCCTGGTACTGTGAAAACAATCTTTACATTGGGATGTGGGGTGATCACAAAAGTGATACCTGGACACAACCCATTCACTTCAGCACTGCGCCTCCTTCGAACTCCTGCACGGGGCACAACAAGGCTCGCTGATCACTGAAGTCAAACATCGTGACGGATCCCTTATATACTTGGGGACTTGGGGATGGGTCAATATCGGACCATTCCACCGGGCTGTTTCCTCGTTCGTTTTTCAGTCGCATCCCCACCTCCTTACGTTACGCTCCTTCCGTCGCTCCACTGCATGAGGTGGAATGGAATGGAAGAGCCGAGCGGTGTGGAAAGGAATGGGTGCGGGGCCATGGGGGTAGGTGACCGGTCGGTTCACGTCAACGCACCACCAGCGATTCAAAATGAGTTTGGGCTGGAAGAAGAGAGATTGAAAACAGGTGATAGCATTTGACAGGGGTAGGACTATCGTGGGGGTTCAAAACTATGGGATATACCCCACTTTCATATACAGCCTCTCTCCAGAAAACGCCGTGGACTCGTCTCGGCATCAAGACTCGCTGGGAAAAGTCCAAATGTCAGGTTGAGTTTACTTGGAATATCTTGGAATACAGTTTAATTTAGTGATAAGCCTTTCTTGCACTCGTGTGTCATTGCCTCAACAAGAGCCCAATCCATTCAAATCCTCAAGGTTTGGAGTGTTGGCTATATTTATGGACTTTAAGATCCGGTTTAATGGACATTTATGGACTTAAATGGTTTAATTTTATTTCGATTTAGATTTCATGTTCAAACCTCTCTCCAACAGCCATATGCGACCCAACCCCAAGATGCAGTGCCTGCAGGGGCGGCTCAAGACCCTGCGATGGGACAACCGTGAGCAATATTCGACCACCAATCTACCAAAACTTCAAGTTGGATATGGACCAATGTAATTCTGGGACTAGAAACTAACCACTGGATGAAATGCAGGAAGGGAATATGCCCATCGTTGGGAAATTGGATGAGAATAGCATAAGTACAACCCAAGAGAAAACGGGTAATGTAGACAAACAAGCAGTGTTTCTGACTCCTCAAATACATTCAAATACATCATAGAATCATAGAACAATGGATGGTTGGGTCTAGAATCATCAAAAGATCATGTCGGACCACCCCTCCTTGTCCCTAATTCTATCAACCATGGGATTAGAGAAGCCCAGGGTCCATCAGGGCCCACGGAACACCAAACTCTAAACGAACTCTGGACAAATTACGACAATTCATGACAATTCCATGTAATTCGCAAATCAGAAATAATCCCACTAATCAGCATCAATTACATTAACTAAGCTGAAATCAAACTGTTCTGATGAGTTATTCCCATAACCATTAGGGTGAGGCCAGGTCACAGTCCCCGTCCCCAGATGTCCCCAGGGTCCGACTGGTGCCTTTTCAATTGTAAATCCATGGCTGAAAAAAATGCGGCAAGTGGACACACCACGCCGGGCCATGCGCGCTGCTGTGATGGGTGATGTGCATGGAACTTGTCTGCTGTGTTTGTGTGCGGGTGGGATCCTGGAAGTACATATACATCTTGTTATATACATATATATATATATATGTATCTATACGGCAATAGTTTATATAATATGTAAATTATGAAATATCAAATATTATATGGAATATACAATACATTATATATATATATATACGTGTGCGTGTGCGTTTGTGTGTGTGTCTGTGTCACTGTGTGTGTTGTACACACCTGAACTCGCTCAACATCTCTTTGGAACAGAAGTGCAAGCTGAGTATTACCCTCTGGTAAACTAACATAGCTATTGAAAATCACCATTTTTAATGGGAAAATGTACTATGAATGGCCATTTTCAATAGCTACGTTAAATTACCAGAGGGTAGATGGTGGGTGACTAATGCCACCAGACATCTGGAACTTCACCAAGCTGGGAACTCCGGGCGCAGAGCAAAGTCGGCCTGACTACCTCTAGTAGCGACCTTTTGTAACTGGTCGTACATCCAATAATGAACATTAATAACCCCTTTTTGGGTATGCTTCAATATCCGGTACAGTGAGTAGTGTACAGTTATGGCCTCCCTCCCAATGGTTTAAACTTGAGTAAATGATGGTAAATGGAGTAATTAGGGTTACTATTGGGTTCATGTCATTCACTGGTTAGGAACCCATCCAGCCCTGAAGCACTTTCACTAATCTCAGGCGACGTCCATTTCTGTCAATGAAAGCATCCAACTTTGAGCTATCTTACGCTGGATTTTGGAGGTTATGTTTTCTTAGCAGAGTATGAGCGGCCTCTTTCCTGATGACTGCTACTGAGCAGGCTTTCCTTGAACTCTGCGCGAACGCATTCATTCCCTTGCTACACCATCAAACCAATCCTTCAGCACCAAGGAATGGAAAGGAACCTGAAACGTTAGAACCCAGAATAAGCGAATAACTCTGCATTCAGTAGTGTGCGTATGTGTATATGGTCCGGTCTATTCATGAGTGAGATGTGTATAATATGTTTGTACTCGTTTCTGTATAGGTTGACATATATATATATATATATATATTTATCATGTCATATAATATGTATAAATATATACATACATACATATACATATATTATATAAATATAAAATCAAATTACGAGTATGTATTTGATTGTATACGTACGATATCTATCAGAACATCCACAACGGACCAAACAAAATCCTGGCCGCCATGATCAAAGATCACTGGGTCAACTGAGAATCCCAAACACCCAGGATGAGTTCGGCCTCGACAACGTCAGGTTTAACCAGGCCATGCAAAATACTGCGGGTAGGGTTGATCATCGGGAAAAATATGGAGAATATTGGAGAAGTAATTGCTACTTAGGGGGTGTTATCCAAAACAGGGATGGAAATTCAAAAACAATGAGAAACAGATATGGATTTGTTTTTTTTATCGTGCCCCAATCGGGAAGTAGTAGGGGGATTTCCTTCGCGGGGTATTTCGGGTTATGCTTTGCGCACGTGCAATTTTCAATTTATGCTTTGAGCATCTAAGGGGGTGAAGGGATTTGGGGAGGAGGAAGAGTTGCAGGACCAGACGGCCACGCATACCTGCGAAAAGGAAACAAACAAATTTCCATAATCGGATGGTCAGGGCTAAGAAAGAGGAGACCTACTACTACCACCACCACCACCACCACCACCACTACTACTACTACTACTCCTACTACTCCTACTACTCCTACTACTCCTACTACTCCTACTACTCCTACTACTCCTACTACTCCTACTACTCCTACTACTCCTACTACTCCCACTCCTACTCCTACTCCTACTACTACTACTACTGCTACTACTACTACTACTACTTCTACTACTACCACTACTACTACTACTGCTGCTGCTGCTGCTACTACTACTACTACTACTCCTACTACTCCTCCTACTACTACTACTACTACAACTACTACTACTACTACTACTACTACTACTACTACTACTAATGCTACTGTTACTACCACCACCACCACCACCACCACCACTAGTACTACTGCTACTACTACTACTGCCACTACTACTTCTACTACTACTACCACCACCACCACTACCACTACTACTGCTACTGGCTCACCCATCACTTGCGGCAGTAAGATTCAATCACTTGCGGAAGTAAAACTCTTCAAAACCAATCACTTGCGGCAGTAAAATTCTTGAACGTACTTACTGCCACAAGCGATTGGTTTTGCTTACCGCCACAAGCGAGGTAGGAGCCTGACGGTGTGGTGGCGTGGGGTGGGGTGGTGCGGGATAAAAACGTTCATGTTCCTGTACACACACAGGCACGGCAAACTTATCTTTCTTGCTGTCCTGCAAACACAGGCACTGCTCTTTCATGATCAGTTACTGCTCGGGTGGGGTGGGGTGGGGTGGGATAATAACGTTCATGTTCATGTTCCAACCAATATTTCAGTATATCAATAGATGCAAATGATGATGATGATGATGACGACGATGACGGCAAAGACGGGGAGGGAGGAGGATGAGGATGATGAGGATGATGATGATGATGAGGATGATGTTGATGATGTTGATGATGATGATGATGATGTTGAGGAGGAGGAGGATGAGGATGATGATGACGAAGATGATGTTGATGATGCTGATGCTGATGATGACGCTGAGGAGGATGATGATGAGGATCAGGATGAGGAGGAGGAGAAGGTTAATGATGATGTGCTAGGTATGTAAGTAAAGTTTCCACCCTAAACCCTCCCATGGAAATATTCGGATCACTACGCCCGCTCAACAGCTACAAATCCAGTCGCGGTCGCGCCGTTCTATGTATATCCTAACGTGACGCTATCGCCACGGTATCTATAACCAATATATCAACCGTCGCGTTATATATACCCAACTGCAAAACGACAGACATGAAAAACACAGCAGAGCTGAAATTCCACCTTGATAAAAGTCGGTCTTTCTTTTTCTCCTTTCATTTATTCTCTCTGGGTTGGATTCACACCAAGTGCTATCAAAAAACAAATGTTTTACCTGTGGTAACCGAGTCAAATAGCCCCCAGATGTCGGAGGGTAGGCTAAAAAGTTGCTCCAACCCTCTTGCTCCAACCCTCTTTGTTTGATCCACTTTAAAGGATACAGACATGATATAAACTTCAATCAAGACATCAGTAAAAACAGTGAAATCCTGTACAACAGAAGGAAGTTGACATAAACCTTATGTCCGTAAGCGTTGCGATGTTTCCAGTGAATGTGTAGAAATCACATGGATAGAAGACAACGCGTAGCGGCGTAGCGCGGCGTAGCGCAGCGTCCGCGTGGGGAGAGAGTAAAGAAACCGACGCGTGAGAACCAAAAAGATTTCATCAACGTAACGTCAAGTATGTGCGCAAGTGCTGCAAAGCACCTTACTGCCACAAGCGATTGGTTTCATATACCCACAAGCGATAGATTTTTTTACCGCCACAAGCGATTGAAAACAGAAACGCGATCTTACCGCCACAAGCGATTAGGCCTTAAAATGCTGCACCTGCCACGCAGAAACAGCAATCACCTGCGGCAGTAAAAAAAAAACACTTGCGGCAGTAAAAAATGATCGTTTTGAGTGTGACAAGCGATTGGCGCATCTTACCGCCACAAGCGAGGTACGAGCCCTCCTACTACTACTACTACTACTAGTACTACTACTACTAGTACTACTACTACTAGTACTACTACTACTACTACTACTACTACTACCTACTACCTACTACCTACTACCTACTACCTACTACCTACTACCTACTACCTACTACCTACTACCT
>Ga0126342_10005816_pt1 | contig 21678 bp, 15 predicted proteins | sample Cyp1metagenome_FD_92528 | JGI IMG/M metagenome (GOLD analysis project Ga0126342, IMG submission 92528) | Coral microbial communities from Lord Howe Island, Old Settlement Bay, Australia - Cyphastrea 1 metagenome | ecosystem: Host-associated > Invertebrates > Cnidaria > Coral ... | reverse complement strand
ATATATATATATATATTCATGTTTGTTGACCAATCCCCCATAGAATCATCAACAGGGGTCTAAATCCTTCCTTTGGCTCGCGCTGTTCCCCAGCTTCAGAGTTTCCCAGGCCTCGTCACGGTATTCGTCTCCAAGGCTTTTTTGGCCTTTGCGCATTTCACCTGTGAAATTCGGTGAAGCTACTTGGCGTAGGTATACCACCAACCAGAAAATATAGGAAACAAGGATCAAACTATGGTTACGAATGATTAGTGAATCATTGATCCCATCTAATCATTAATCTGGTAACAATTAGCTAATCCCATTCATCCGTAATCGGAGGTTTCCAAAGTCATGGGGCTACCCCAATAGCCGGATGGTTTATTTCATGGAAAATCCAAAAATAAAACGGATGACTTATATAGAGGTACCTCCATTTTAGGAAACCTCCACTTATATTCCCAACAATTCTCAAGGGTGGTTTGATGATCCCCTTCCAGTCCAAAAAATTGGTAGAGCATGTCATAAAGCCATGCCCGGAAAGCTACAAGAGTTCAGTGGGTGGCGACCGTACACCCCGGTTGACAACTGTGGGCATTCAACCTCAAATAAAAATTTGAAAAAGCGCTGAAGCATCTGCGAAGATATTTGAAACATCGAGGTGCCAAACCTTGTCTGCAAGGTGGAATGGACTGAATGGACCATCTTGGCTATGGAACCCATCTGAAGAATGGCAAGGAAATCGATTAATCTATTGGTTTCTCTATGAGCCATCCCGGATAGAAGCTGAAAGCCAGTCATTGACTGGGATAACCCTAAAACCTAAAGTACTTGCGAATGATCGAATGTGACCCAACAATAGGGGATAGAAATGGATAGAACATGATAGAATCATAGAGTTGAGACCATCCATGTTTTGTAGAAATGCGGTGCCTTTTTTGGGGACAAAAACAAACTGAAAACTGCCACGAAAACCGGCAGCTTCCATCACCTCGCGGCGCTTGGTGTGAGTCTCACTCACTTCTCCGGAACCGTCGGCTTTGGACACGTTCTTCTTGCGACTCGTCATCTCAGCGGCCGGAGGATTGGAAGAAAGGGCAGCAAGGATGGGCATGTGCAGGGAGCACCAAAGAGGTGAAACCAGGTGAAAGTGACGTGAGACCATGATCTTATGTGTTATTCTTATCTTAGTACCCTCTGGTTATGACTAACATAGCCATGGAAAATCACCATGCCATTAATAGGTAAACCATCTGTAAATGGGCCATGGCTTCCATGGCTATGTGAAATAACCAGAGGGTATATGTTACTTGGGAAAGAACAGGTACGAATCATTGAAACCACCAGCCCAAAACGAGGATATGAGCAACACAAATTGGGACTGATCAAAATGAAGGATTTCAGCATGACCAAAAAAGGTTGAAACAACAAGCACTGGTGTTTCTGTGCTACCAAGAATAGAGCTATACTTTTGCCAATTTGTGGGTCCCCAATGGCAGCCGGTATAAAGACCTTCAAAATTGTCACTTCAATATAAACTGCAGTGGACTTAAAGTGGATGTATCCCTGAAAAATATCTCTTCAACATATGCTGGTTGGTGGGTTCAACCCCTCTAAAAAATATGAAAGTCAGTTGGGATGATGAAATTCCCAATATGGAAAGTCAAAAAAATCATGTTCCAGAACCACCAACCAGTATGTTACTTTCTGGGATTCACCTGCAATTCAACTTTGATCGATTTATGGATTTTTTCACCAGTTGGATCCCTTGAGAAAAAAGGGCGCTACTCCAAGGGACTGAAGTCTTGCAAATGGCACCCTTCACAGTTTGCCTCAGCAGCTGGATGTCATGAAATGTCATGAAAGACAAAGATGTTTCCTGTCACAAAGATCTTCTCGGCTTGGGCTTTGGGAGGTGAAAGTTGAAAGTATACATATTTGGAACTGGTGCAATTCGATGATATTGACGCATCGCCCATTGAGATTTTGATTTTTGACCATGGTTAGATTTATTGTCATGAGGAGCCCTTTGTCTGTGGAAATTGGATATGTCAAAGATATTTTGACCCTACGCAAAATAATGCCATCCCTTGCAACCTCTCCCCGTCTTTGTCAAGCTTAGCATGGTTGCTTCCAGACACACTTTTAGGAAAGAGTAAGAAAATGGAGCCAAGTCCAAGTTTGGAAGGAAAACAAAACAAATCTAAGTATGAGAATCTTGCTATTCCCAGCCAGGTCAATGGCACACATACAACTGCTAGGAACTCCTTTCTTCGATTGAAACAAAGCCCGGTCTGTAAGGGGCATCAGAAATGAAAAATGATCCATTAAGTTTGGAAAGGCTTGGGACCTCCCAGTTCCAAGCTGTGTTTTTAGCCCCAACTTCTTCCTAGTCACATCTGGTCACCGAAAAAGCGACCTGGCGTTCTGTTCGAAAAGTTGCAATCTTCGGAGAAATAAACATGTCTACCCTCTGGTAATTTAACAGTTTGCTATTGAACATTGCCATAGAAATAGTGGATTTTCCCATTGAAAATGGTGATTTTCCAGTTCGCTATGTTAGTTTACCAGAGGGTAAACATCCGGGGAAAAAGGTATGTTGAGGACCCAAAAAAGGGCAGTTCGTTCGATGAATCCTCCCATTTTCGCCCAAGCGGCTTGCCGACCAAGCGCCGACCAGCAGGGGTGGGGACCAGGTCCGCCTCGGATACCAGAAGAAACATGGCATGTAGAGTTGGAAATATGTGGAAATATGACGTAAATATCATCTACAAATATCATCTGGAAATATCACGTAAATGTGGAAATATGACGGAAATATGGAAACATGTTCCTATTTTGAAAAAGGTGGTACTGTATAAAGCAAGTTACAGTAAGTACCCATTCATACCCATTGATGAACCCATTTCTACTGGTTGCAGCCATGCCAAGGGATTGGTTTAAGGGAAAAGTTACAGTAAGTGCCCATTGCCAAATATCAAATATATCCCCCGAGAACATCTATATGTATTGTATTGGATCTCATGGTTGAGCATCAAGTGCGCCATTGAGTGGTTATTTGATGTTTTTTGTTTGTGCCCCCGATTGAGACAAACCCGGTTTATGATTCATTGGTTAAATCTCTATTTGTTTGATGGTCAACTTCTCATCTAGTCAAAATCTCCATTTGGGCTGGTGGTTTTCAAGTCAATATGGACATCCCATGAGAATCCCCACATTGCTGAAATCCCCATCTGCGGATTGAATTATCAACTAGTACCCAATCAACCATCCGCTGAATCCGTTGTATCCCCATCCGTGCTGACTGAAAATTGATTCATCAAGGAATATCAATCAGCATCATAAATCAGGCATACCATGTGATACCCCCATCATTGATCACTTAAATCTATTAATTATCACGATCATCATGGTACATAAAATTGTCTCATTAAATAAAAAAAACACAAGTTTCCGCTAGAAATCCCAAGTCTTCCACTAAAATCCATCAAAATCCGCCACAGTCCCCAATTTTTCCCACGAAAATCCCCCATTTTTCCCTGCAGATTGTGACCTCAACCCCCTGCGGACCCATAGCCAGCCCCGCCTGCGGCAGCACCATGAGCTCTGCGCGTGGTGTCGGTGTCGGGGTCACGGTGACCTCTGCCTCCAGGGTTTTCTTCAGAGCCTGGCTGAAGCTGTTTGGAAACGAGGAATTTAAACTCGCGAACAACTTCTTCGTTAAACTAACAACTAACAACTAAGACTAGTCCTTGTTAGTTGTTAGTTCTTGTTAGTTGTTAGTGTGGCATTAGGACTAGGAATAAGTCTAATAACCACCTAACAAGAACTTTCAGTAACATCGCTTTTTGTTGATGGTGAAATCCCCATTTTCTATGGTTAGATCCCCATGTTTGTATGGCGAAGTCCAAAGATTAGGATTCGGAATAAGTCTAACAAGTAACTAACAATAATTAATCTTATCTGGACCTGGGATTAAGCAGTTGAATCTTGTTTGTACGTTATAATCAAGTGACAAATAACTAAGATTAGCAGAGATTAGTAGCTTATTTCTTGTTTGGTATTGTGTGATTGTACTTGAATTCTTTGCAGATTCGGAATAGGAAGTCGGGTTTGAACCAAATTATCAAACAACCATGGATACTCAATGTTAATCTTTAAATGCGACTAGATGAATGTAAAAGTTAAACAGAACCAATGTTTCAACTAATATACATGTATAATATATATATATGTATATTCATCTGAGTATTAGTGCTATGTGGTTAAGAATAGGAAGTCAAATAGTTATAAGATGTCAGAAATTCCACTGGAGTACTTGGCATCACTTGACTCTTGTTTGGTTGGCTGAGATCTTCCACAATGTTTAATGTGGCTAAAAACAATCATAAAGCACCATTCGGGAATGGTTTTTACATGTTTTTACCACCTATCTATATTATTTATGATGATTTGGGGGAAGGTTTATGGCATTGTTTTAGCCACATTAATCATTCCATTAATCATCCCATAATCCCTATATAATCCCTATAGAATCTATATAAACCCTATATAATCCCTATAATCATCCCATTAATCATCCTATAATCCCTATAATCATCCTTTATAAGCAAACAACTTAAGTCATCAACCTTCCACGCCGCGTCCAAGGTGTTTCACCAGCAGGAAACGTCACAAAAAATGGCGCAGACCGTGGGAGCGACGGCAAGAAATCGAGGCAGCGAAGAAGACTTGGGGATATGGGGGTTGTTCAAAATTATGGTTCCCCAAAGTCTTTCAGTTCTAGAACGACTCCCATGTACTCGAATTTATGATATTTGTGACATATTTATGGCAAGACTCCCATATACATGGCCAATCTTAGATCCTCCAATATCCTCCTCATTCTGTGCGAAGTAAGTTTAGGCGACAAATTTATGACATTTATGATATATTATGATCTATTTATGGCAACAACAGCTATCAAAAAATACACGACCCATCCGGCTACCCATCCAATTTCACCAACAAAAATGGACCAGCCACTTACCCTCTGGAAAGCTAAGATAGCTATGGAAAATCACCATTTCAAATGGGTAAATCAACGAACTTTCTATGGCCATTTTCAAGTTCGCAAACTGTCACAGTCATTACCAGAGGCTACCTGATGTTTCAGCGACTTCGAAGCCAAGCCTTCTGCAAAGCCAAGTCATCATGCTGATCGAAGACCCATCCCTTCAGTTTTGGCTCCTGGTGTGGTTTCTGTGGGGTAACCAACTGCCACACCCGGGGTAACCCACTGCCACATCCTGGAAATGCGGAATTTCGACTGTTTCTTTTTAATGGACATTACCCTCTGGTAAACTAACAGTTTGCTATTGAAAATGGCCATTTATAGTGGATTTACCCACTAAGAATGGTGATTTTCCATAGTTATGTTAGTTTACCAGAGGGTAATTTTGGAAGAATTCCACGGTACTGATTCGTGTCTTTTTTCATTTCAACATGGAAAGACTGACTTTGCAGATGCTTCTTTTCACTTTGGATCTGGTTGCGGAAAATAAAATGTAGTGCCTGAATTCCTTTTCTGAACCCAACAAAGAATCGATAAACAGCCCTTCAAGGAATTGTTGTAGGCAAGAATGTCGAGTCATTCAAAATGTTTCACCAACGCCGACGTGAATTTCATCCGCAAAATATGGGTTGCCTTTAAAATGTGCGATGTGTGGCTCCTAGTTTTCTATTTCTTCTGAAAAAAAACATATGGTTGAATACCTCTGCCGGTCTCAGAATACTTAGCAGATTCTCACGCGTTCTACCCCAGAATCAGGGTTTACTGTCAACCCTCACCAGTCCCACGTAGCACCAGCTTCTCGCAGTCCCGTCTTCACGTAGAAAGTCTCCCCTGGAGGCGTTTTTCGGGGTGGCTTCATGGTCCTAACCATGTGATTTCATCCCCACCTTTTTATAGCTTTTACTATCGTTTCTGGGGGGTGGGTTATATTGGCTGGGATTAGTTCAGGAGAACCCCTTGTAACACATCAAACACAGAAATTTTCGTAGCCACGGAATGGTCCAAGCCACTTGCGGGACAGCTGTTGAAAAATCATCAAGAATGGCTGGCATCATCAAAATAACAACTCGCTAAACAGTATCTTCTAACATCAAGAACTGCGTTCCATGTGACCCAGTGCAAATTTGTGTGCATGTGCATCTATCTGGGCAAATTATAGTAATTCACTAAGCTGAAATGTTGGGCCATTTTGGGATGATTGCCCATATATAGACCATCATTCCAGGCTTTGGGAGAACAGTGAGGTGGTCCCGTTGCAGAATCCCGGCCTGTGACCAGCAGTCCAGTGCTGCCCCGTTGAATTACCAAATGAGCCTGCATGGTTCATGGGTCCCCTGATGCCCCCCCTTAGTTCCAATAAAATAGTGGGCTAACTAGGATGTATAGTGGAAGAAGTATCTATGTGTATATATATATATATGTATGTATATATAGTTGGATGGGATTGTAAAGCAACTTATAACTTGAAGGCCGAACCCTGTTTGTGAAAGAGACGCTTTTAATCCATGTCCATCCCAGAAAGTCAATCAACTTCAAGCTGGCTTCCAGTTCCTGGAAACCATGCAGGAGTGATTTTGAGGTTCCAGTTCCAGCACTTCAATTTCTGGGAAGTTTCAGTTTCAATATCCCATAGGATCCATGTATGGTATATATGCTAACATTGGGGGTATATTGGTGGTAAATGTGACCATATATACCATACATGGATCCTATGGGTATGTGCAAACATCTAGAAGTGAACTACGGATCAAGGTCTTTGGGCCTGAAGCCCATTGGTTGTTCCCCTAAAAAAACAGGGTCAGGGGGGATGGCCCATCACCTGGTGTGATGGCCACTTGAGCAAACTTTTTGGTGAGTGATTTAAGTGATTTATATAGTTTCTCTGCATTTCACCAAACTATCCAAACTTCTCCAGCAATCAACAGGGGATTGACAGGGAAAAGCCGGTGAAAACTGCGGCCAGTTCACTGCTGGACCTTTTTTGCTCCTTTGCTTTCGCGCTTGGTAAACTGTGCCAGCGCGCATGCCCTAGCACACAGCCGGAGTTTGTCGCCAAAAGGTGAAAGTTAAGCGCGATTATGCACGGTTGCTCCAACAAAGCAGCCGGCATCGCTGCGTCAACAGATACCCGTGATCTCTGAAAAGAAAATGCCATCTGTTTGTTTTAGCCATTTATATCCATTCACTATGATTTATATACCTATAGCCGTATAGCCTATAGATATATGCTAAAGAACCATTGGCTAGAGAACACCAACAGCATCAATGTCCACACGGGCATCCAATCGATCAGAAAACACAATTCTTGCTTGGACCCGGTCCATGGCTAAGTCCTAAAACTTGGCGACATGTCAAACTTTCACAAAGTCAATGTGCGATGGGGCCCCAGTTCGTTAGCTAAGTTGGTCTATAACTATAATAACAATAGTGTATGATACTGATAAATACTTATAATTATATCTGGATGGGGATATAAACCAACTTGTAACTGGGGGGCGCCATCCTGATGTTGTATGAGCAAACATGTCAAGTTTTGGGACCCAACCCAACTTCAAATCAGGTACCTGAATGATGAGGTGTCTCAGTCGAAATCGACCAGAAACAGGCCAAACTTTCGACTCCTGTTTTAGGGACTGAAAGTTAGGGAACTCATTTGGGACCCACGAGTTCCGCAAGTTCGGCAAACATCAGAGATTGAGTGACAGCACAATGAAACTTGGGATTTCAGCCCTGCAAACTCTGAAAATCACCATCATCTTTCCAGCTGTGGATGGAACATTGAGCATCAGCGACTTGGTGCATGAAAACTCTCAATTTGTCGACCCCTTTATATGTAGCAATAATAGCAAAGCACCGGGCAAGCTACGTTTGGGAAATATTCATCCAACCCATTACATACTTGGATGATCATTGAAAATCGGCAATCGCAGGAACTCAGGCTTGACGAAGAGGACAGCAATAAATTTGGGAAGGTCCCATCGCTTACCACACGTTTGCAAACAAAATAATTATGTATGGCAAATTTGGCGCCGTATGGTTTATGTAAAGGAAAATGATGTATCTGCGCTATGTGACAACCTTCAAAGGGTGCGCATTGCTATTTGGGAAGGTCCCAGTGCGTATACCTCGTGTTCGTAAAATGTCCGAAAACCATGGCCGGAGTTGTTTTTTCTGTGCTGGCTTGTAAGTTGGAAGCCATTAAAATGCGATCATACATGGGATACATGAGGTATAACATGGCATGACCAAATTCAACCACATTTGAGGATTGCTGTTGGTCAACCTCCCCATTGTCGAACAAAACCTCCCCATCGTTAAAGCCGTGAAAGTCTGACTCTCATACAAAAGTAGATGATCATCCCAGAAGTATGGAGTTAGCTAATTAGAAACTGGTTTACATCCACCAATCTAGCAGGGTAATTATACAGTCAACTTAAAACCAATTCACTAATCCCATAGATGGGTCAACCATGAACATAACAAACACTTCAACATATTATCATGGCATATATATATATTATAAAGATTACACTGTTCCAACATGGCTAATTCCCATAAGGTCCTTAAGAAAAAACACATGTGATATACCCAGATGCTCCATGTATGGCATATTTACCTACAAAACTGGTCATTTTTTAGGGCAAATGTTGGTAAATATTCCAGCACCATGGAGCATATGGGATACTATATAAGCTGGTATTACAAAAAAAATGCTACCGAATCATGGCGCACTCCGCAGTTCAATCCCCCATGCCCTGGGCTCCTTAGGAGGCTGCCTCCACTTTGTCACTGTGGTAGCCGCTGGCAATCTTGGCATCCAGTTCCACCCGCATGCTGTCCTCGCCCCACGAAAGGGCCCATGGGTACCGGTCACTGGTGTGCTACATATTATCAGGACGTTACTAACCATTTATGCTAATGTCAGGAATCACGTACATGTATATTCGCAGTGCCAACCCAGTAGTTGGTTTTGGAAACCTGAGCTATCTATAGCTATCTATAGCTAGCTATAGCTATCTATAGCTAGCTATAGCTTATCTATAGCTTATCTATAGCTATCTATCATTCAGAAGATACCCGTTTTAACATGTCACCAAAAACATGTGGATTTTCGCCTGAAGCAGCGAATGGAGCAACCAGCGCAAAGTCGCCAAAAGTGACGGCTGGATGGATTTCGGTGATTCGACCCATGGGATGGTGATCGCCTAAAGCTTGCCATCGAAAGCCCAAAAGAAATGGCAAAATGCCATCTTCTCCAAAGACCCCTATCCAAACCACCCTGGCGAAATATCGAATCAAACTAATTTCTCATAACATTTTTGATAAGTTGGTTATTCCTTGACATCTCCCCACTCGTCTAAAATCACGATGATATTCATGGTGAAATCCAACTCACCAAGCATGACCATGACCAGATGGCAGGACCAGTAAGGCTGGCCTTGATGAAGTCATCCGGAAGATCCACACGCTTCATGACTTTGATCCCAGCACCGGTGATGGCTTCGTATTTCCTAGGGCTCTTTAAGGGGCTGAGCAAATGGGGTTTGAATTGGGAAATGGGAAATATGGGAAATATATGAGAAATCTGCTACTATGATAGATAGATAGACAGATAGATTTGATTAGATTGGATTAAATTGCATTGGATTAGATTCGATCAGATCAAATTAGATTAGATTAGAAAGATGGATAGGTGGATAGATATGGACAAATAGATCGATGAAATTATTCTGCATAGATTATTCTAGATAGTGGGAACATGGGATATATTTGTTTCATGGATGAATACAGTCCATAAGACCTGGAAAAATTCTACTAGACTATATCCATGAAGATATACCCTCTGGTAATTTAACATAACTATGGAACATCACCATTTTTAATGGGAAAATTCACTATAAATGGCCATTTTCAATAGCTATGTTAGTTTACCAGAGGGTAATTCAATCATGTCGAGCACACATTATGGACATGGCAAGTGTATAGATATATAAGTAAAAAATATAGAGGATAGAATGAGAGATGACAAGTAGTACGGATATAGAAAATATAAACAGATCAACACGATGGCAGCCTCTGGTAATATCCAGTCGTTTAATGTCCCAACGGAAGGATCCGTGGCAATCTACTGGAAATCATCGACAAGTGCAGCATTGTGTTCATTGCCAGGTCAACCTACTGCAAATGTGTTCAAAATATGTTCCCCCCATGTTACCCCCACAATTTTCCAGATGAATGCTAGCTTCCAAGGGCAACCTAAGCCTGTCTCAGATCTCGGAACCAGCAAAACAAGCTGGTCCTTTTTCGGATTCCCTGCAGTCCTTGATCGTCCCTTGAGACTCTTCTCTCAGAGTGACTAGTGACCAGTGGTTGGTGGATGTCCGAAAGCCAACAACTTTCCATGGACGTGGCGCTTGCGCCCATCCCAAGAAAAACCGCCGAGTCACTGCAAGCCTGAGTTCCAAATCCTTCTGGTCAAGTCTATCGTAATATGTCCCAAACCAGAAAATGCCACCAATGTCAGGTTCCCATCATATATCCTCATGATATTCCCCTTACAACTGAATGGTTTAATCCCAATGGTTTTCTTGGTTCAATCCCATGAAATCCCATTAAACCATTTGTTGTTGAGCCCATTTTTCTTGGATTTTTCTTGAGATTTTAAGCTCATGTTTCTTGTTTCAATCCCATTAATCCCATAGAAACAACCATAAACCTCCATTTTTCATGGCCCAAATCCCACTAAATCCCATTAAACCTCTATTTTTCATGGTTGTTTCAGCCCCAACAGAAAACGTCATTTGCGGTTCGATCGACCTGGCCGGCATGGCCCAAGGGATCCAAGGGGCTCGTTGCTCATGGAGCACAAGAGATCGATCCGCCGAACGCCCATCCAATTCCTCAGAGGATCTGAAGTGATTTGTTTATAATGTGGAAGGTTGATGACTTAAGTTTTTTTGCTTGTAAAGGATGATTAATGGGATTATATAGGGTTTATATAGGGTTTATATGTTTATATAACGTGATATAATAAATTGAAGGGTGACTATGGGATATATTAGGATATGTTATTGGGATATATTGGGATATAATACTGGTTGGTGGTTGACCTACCCCTCTGAAAAATATGACTTCGTGAGTTGGGATGATGAAATTCCCCATATATGGAAAAATACAATTCATGTTCCAAACCACCAACCAGTAATAAATTGAAGTAGCTGACTATGGGATATATTGGGATATATTGGGATATAGTTGTTTATATGTAGGTTACTAAGGGTTACAATAAAAAAACACTTCATAAAAAATATCACTCATAGAACTTGATATTAATTCCTATGGGTTACATACAAAGGGATATAATAAATTTAAACCAAGAACGCGTTCCTCAAAGAAACCTGAATTTTCAAAAAGGAACCACATGTGTCCTAAACAACGGGATATAATTAACACCTAAATGCCTTGGATATAATGAACCATCCAACGATTTCTGAAATAGCGACATTAAAGAAAAAGACACCAAAAGAGAAACTGGTTGGTGGTATACCTACCCCTCTGAAAAATATGAGTTCGTCAGTTGGGATTACGAAATTCCCAATTCATGTTCCAAACCACCAACCAGTAAATTGAAGTAGCTGACTATGGGATATATTGGGATATATTGGGATATGATTCTTGTATTGGGATATAGTCTAGTTGTTTATTTGAAAACACACCAAAAGAGAAACCATGAAATTTGATCATCTAATCCTGGAGACATTCCGAAACCAGCTTCGTTTCGTGCTGCGGAACATCCAGGAATCGGATCCGTGGCTTAGTGCAGCCGAGTTTGAACTAGCTGCACTTAGTAAATGGGTTATAACCCATGGTTGTACATGGGTTTTGCAAATCTACTACATCTTGCTGTAGTTACAACTAGGGTTACCATCTGGTTATTTAACATAGCCATGGAAAATCACCATGCTATTAAGAACTGTAAACCATCTATTTCTATGGGCCATGGCTTCCATGGCGAACTGTTAGTCATAACCAGAGGGTTTCTCAGAAGGTGTTAGAACCATCGGATCCGATTCCTGGGACGAAAGACCCAGCTCTGATTTTTGTTGCCCAGAAACAAGGCATCGGGCATCATGGTCTGAAAGCGCGCGTCGCGGATTCCCGCAATGGCTTCGGTGTGGTGGAAGTACATGTCCTCAGAAAAGGGGTGTCCACCGGACGTTGTTCTACAGCACGGTTTTTCCAAGAAAAGTGGGGATGATGTGACAATGAAAAGAGGTGAAAAAGGACAATCTGATGGATTTAGAAGCAAGAAACTCATGTCTTAACAAGTCTTTGCTCAAGCGGCTCAACTTCTTCTGAAACACTACTCCAATTTCTTGGGGAAAAAGGAAATAAGGTGACCTGAAAACGAAACACTTTGTGGCGATCAGCATTTTTAAGAATGGAGATTCCAGCCGCAAAATGTCTTCAATTCTTCATCAACTCCATCTAACATCATCTAACTATGTCTGGTTGGTGGTTGACCTACCCCTCTGAAAAATATGACTTCGTCAGTTGGGATGATGAAATTCCCAATATATGAAAAAGTTAAATTCATGTTCCAAACCACCAACCAGATGTTGTCTATAACCAACCCAAAACAAACACACGTCCTACCTTTTGCATCTCCCAATTTGTTCCTCTCCGCCAAGTTTCTGGGCGATCACCACCGTCCTGGTTCACACGTGCGTTGTAAACCCGGAACTTGATCACTTCTCCCAGACCTCGGGCGCCAGGGGGGATGGTGAGGTAATAACATATAGGTACCTGTGGGTAAGGTTGCTAAGTTCAGTAAAGTGACTCTAAGTTCATTTGGTTGTTAAGTACTTTCCATTGTACAATATGATAATATGATCCATATTGCGGAAGTGTGTTCATCTATCAAGCGATATGGTGTTTCAAAGCATATATAATTATATATATATATAATTGATGCTCCTTTCATTGTTTCTCTCCGGTGAGACTCGTTTTTTGAGGTTACCCATAAAATACCGCCATTCCTGATGCGCGGTTGGTGGTTGACCTACCCCTCTGAAAAAATATGACTTCGTCAGTTGGGATGATTATTCCCAATATATGGAAAAATAACATTCATGTTCCAAACCACCATTCCAGATACAGGATGGGGCCCCCAAGATAGCTAAGTTGGTTTATGAGTGGCTTCACAATGGTTTATGGTAGATATGACTATAGTTAATGGGGGTTATGATGGTGTACAAACCAACTTGTAACTGGGGGGCCCCATCCTGTACCCATGTAAAAGCTTTACTGTGGTCTCCAATAGCAGCTACCTCCAATTTTTGGATGGTGTAAATCCCATCCATTTCCAGTCACGGGGGAATCGCCAGACGGCTTGGGCCAGACTATTTACACATAAAAATCTCCACTGAAATCACCCTTGTGCTTGGGAAAATCAGGGAAAATCCCCATGAATTGCTGATTTGATTCTCATGATTTCCCATGTGCTCATATTGTTGGGCAAGTCCCCATCTCATTTTTTTGGTGGTAGAATGTCGAATTGCCATAGCAAACACCCTGGAAAGACTCGAATTTGCTTAAGGAACGCCCGGCAAAATCAACAAGATGTCCTATAGATTCACAAAGTCGTGGATTTCCCATTGGGAAAAACATGGAAAAAACATGGGAAAAAAAAACATGGAAAAACACATCATCATCATCATCATCATCATCATCATCATCAAATCCAAGGAAAAGCGACCAACGACCAACTACCCTAGCCAGTCCCGGGCCCGCCCTGCTCCGCGGCTCGCCGAAACACTTCGTCCCTCCTTGCGGAAGTAGATCACAATGCCCACACCACCTGCAGAGAGTTGAACTGGCAATCCATGGGATTCTTCCAAGCAAAATGGGATGTGAAATTGTCTGCAATAACATAGTTTAATCCATATGCCATATGATCACACTTTCTAACACTGTCTGGATTGGAAGTAATGATCCATAGTTCAATCCATAACACTGCAATGATCATATCCAACCAACACAATAGTCCCAAGTATCGGTCTTGAGTGTGATCATAAACTATAGGTAACTATACCAACAGTGATTTATTGACAATGGGTATGTAACTTATAACATCTTATAACCATCAGTGTGGCAAGCATCGGAGTATGGCTCACTGCTGGGAGCGCAGATCATCCGTTGGAGGTGAGCAACCCAGGGTGGATGCCCAAATTGGCAATGAAAAGGGTGGACTTTGCTACCCCAAAATAATCATCAACCAAGCATCATGTATCAATTATCTCCCCATATGATTGCTCAAACTCCTATACATGATGCTTAATTCCCAGTTAAAGGTGATTTTTCCATATGTTTCCCATGTGTTGCTTGGGATATGTGGATGATTTCCCATTATTTTCCCATGGGGTTAGCTGTTCGGCTGTTCACCCACCTCTCTGCGCGCACTTCACAGCTTCCTCGATGGCAAACAGCAGATAGGGACGGCAGCTGCAAATGTCGCTGCCTCGGAGTGGCGTTTGGAGCTGAGACCGGGTGGAAAATGTCCTACTTGGAAGTGCAGTTCCAGTTAACCATACAAAAATAGGTATGAAATATCCCCACATATCCTAACGATTCCAGTTTTCTTAGTGGATGTATAATCATAGAATCATAGGGCTTATATCCCAACTGATGGGCGTCTATAACATGTTACAACCATGGCATTCCCCATGTTTTTGACCTCCCCAAGCCCTACCCTCAGCTGGATCCCGCCAGGAGACCGAAGACGTCCGAACCGATGCACTCGTCGTGGACGCGCACCGTCACCTGGTGGGAAACGACGTGTTTCTTTTGACCAAGGAGATAGCCCATAGGATCCATGTATGGTATATATATATATATGACAACATTGGGGGTATATTGATGGTAAATGTTACCATATATAGCATACATGGATCCTATGGGTACTTCCGTGTTAATTCATGTTACCCTCTGGTAAATTAACATAGACCCTGAAAATAGCCTAGTTTTAATGGAAACGAATCTTCCAACCCCGAAAATAGCCAGGGTCTATGTTAGTTAATTTACCAGATGGTAGTGATGTAACCAGCCAACAGGGCGCAGTCACCAACAGTCGTAGCAGAATTCATCACAGTGGTCTTATGAATTGACTCTCCATTGAATAGGGATATATGAATACTGTATACACTATACCACTGGCTCCTTTGAAACCAGCGGATAGATCAACACATTATAACACATTGAGATAATCTGGATTAATCAGTATAACACTAACACTAGCACTAACACATTAAAAACACATTGAGATATCAATCAACACATTAATCAATATAACACTAACCCAGCTTTGCCCAGGATTTCACGCTCCATGCTGCCTCGGTCTTCTCATCCTTCAGCTTTCGAGCGTCACCAAAGGTGTAGATGGTTAAGCCCCCCACAGCAGGCAGATAGGTCTTCACTTTGGGATCCAACAAGCGGCTGTCCTTCGGATGACTGAAACCATGTTTTTTGGGGTGGGAATTTCCACATTCCATTGGGACCATACAACAGTGGTGTTTAATATTGGGGGGAGGGGATTATTTTAAAGGTGTTGCTTGAAATTTCTGTGTCCGCCCAATTTTTTGGGTTTGAACCCAAGCTCATTTACAAAGTCTGCAGTGTATCTCGGGCACCTTGAGCATTTATTAATTCACTGGGCCATCGCAATAAAAAAGACGGATCCTTTTTGGTGGATCGTCGAACTTCGGACTTTAATAAGAGCTGGAAAGTCTGTTCAAAAAAAGACGTCGAAGTTGTAAAGAGGAATCTGCACCACCTAGGTTGGAGATTCTTCCCAATCTCCAAGTATTCTGGGACTTTTCTGCACTTCTTGGCTGGCCAAGGCCCATGCTGGGGCCCCCTCCCCTGAGATCTGTATTGGATGGTATCTCAAGATGCAGATCCGAGTGGCGTAGGAATATTTGTACAAAGCCTGGCAGACAGGGCGTGCGATAACACCAGACCTACCGGCCATTGGACTTGGGACAATCACAGTCAAAAAATGATCAGGAGAAGTTTTGGAGTATTGTTCCAAAATAAAACGCTTGGAGTGGAATTGTGGATTTAGGTTGACCAAAGAGTCTACAAGTCTACATGTTTTGCGTCTTTGGGTTCCATGTTTGTTGCCTAAATGTTCCAGTGTGGATGGATTGAAAACTCTAGAAACCCACTTTTCATTGGCTAACAAAATCCATTTTCCAACCAATTCATGTAGGTTTGACACCCTGAGATAGCAACCTACTGTAAAAATGCCCTATTGTTATTGTTCCTGTTGAGGTAAACCCGACGCTGGACATCGGGAAACCGTCCGTCGCTGAACCAACCGCCGAACCCAACCCGTTCCGCCTGTCGCAATTCCTCCTCGCTCAGACCGACGCGTCCCGCCATGAGAGGGATGTTCCAGGCGTAGCTGATCGCACCTCAGATCCATGGCTTGGATCAAGGCTGAAGACGTAGCGGCTACTAATGCCACTTGGGAAGTGGGATGAAGTGGGTAATAAGCCAGATGTAAGCCATAGAATCTGTATTATATATGTGCCATATTATATATATAATGTATTTATGTATTTATTCAGTATAGTTACATATAATATTATATCAGTGAGGATATGTGTAACTGGGATATACTTGCTTATAACCTACAACATATACTCCACTTAGTTAGATGCACGTCCAAGTATAAGTGCCCAGTCTAACCTTAGGGCCTTCAGGGGTTGCTTGCATCCTGAGTCCTCAGGGCTCCCCTTCAGGGCTCTGAAGATAAGTTTTGTCCGATTTAGTTGTTGAGGTTATTCAACGGTTTGTCATGGAAACCATGGCCAATTTATAGATGATTTATAGATGATTTATAGATGATTTATAGATGATTTATAGATGATTTATGATGGTGTCCCTATTAAAAGGGGCTTGGGTTTAGGGTTTCTACCTTCTCATTGCAAGAGAGTCGCCACTTATGTCACTATGATCTGCTAGTCACAACCGACTTGCAAAAAGGTATTGGCATATTTACCCTCTGGCAAACATACATAGATAGCTATTGAAAATGGCCCAGTCGAAATAGTTGATTTACCCATTCAACATGGTGATTTTCCATGGGTTTTTTGTATGTTTACCATGTCGGGTAAGATCCCCCCAGCCATGAAGCCACTCAAAAGTGGCTAAACCGGGGCCCGATGTCGCAGGATACCAAGCTTGGCCATCGCTCGGAAATCTATGTCAGCTGGCAGGGTCGTGGCTACGTATCTGGGCCCAACTTCAACCCGAAGGCCCCAAGGCTAGGAGTGCCAGATACTCGCTATAAGTATAGTGTATACTAATGCACTGTAATGATTTCAGATGTTCTCAGGTGTGAATCGACACCAGCCATCCGAACAAACTGGTGAGGTCAAGCAGGCACGACTCATACCCTCCGCTAATCAAACATGGCAAGCTGGGAAATCGCCGATGAATGAGCATTTAAATGGGACAATCATCAAACTAAATGGCAGATTTTCAGCAAGTCGCTGATGACAAGAGGGTAGACTTTTTTTTCAATGGGCAATCAGGGAATGGTAGAAATTAACAGAAATTACAGAAAAGGGCAGCATCGAAATATCTTCTCCATGGATGTTCTATCGTTTTCCCGAGCTGAGATTTTCCCCAGAGCTTTCTTCCCGCTGATGTCACTATGCATTTCGAAGCACATTTGGAGGTGACAATCTCATTGGACGGCAACACGATCTGCCCATCTGGAACCAGTCCCTGGGTCGGAGCTGGTGGTTTTACCCCTCATCAGTTCTTGATCCCTTCTATGAAATATCCCCTAGGAGCCTCGCTGGTTGGTGGTTTTCCTACCACTCTGAAAAATGATGGAGTTCGTCAGTTGGGATCATGACATTCCCAACATATGGAAAGTCATAAAATTCCATGGTTCCAAACCACCAACCAGCTCGTTTATGATTGGATATATTCATTTTTGGCCCAACGATGGGGGATGGGATTCCCTGAAGTCTTTGAATCTGCTGCTAGCATCAGCGATGTCCTGGCGATTGGATGTTCGTAATCGCCAATTGATTAAAAAATACCCTCTGGTAATTTAACATAGCTATTGAAAATCACAATTTTTAATGGGAAAATTCACTATAAATGGTGATTTTCCATAGTTATGTTAAATTACCAGAGGGTATCACAAACACCCATGTTTCACAAAACATGTTAAACAATGTACTTGATTCAAGGTCCATGAAAACTCCTAAAAAGGAACAAGTCGTTGGGTATGTGTTGTTTTGGCCTTAGCATATTGCAATATCTAGATTCCAATGACTGGCTTGATCTGACGGAAATTGTTGCTTAGTTATTTGGTTTGCCACATCATTCATCAAGAATTCAGACTATTCAACATGTTTCATGGTTTATGATGTTGGACTGTTGGAACCAATTGATCATAATCTGTTTCAATTTTGGCTATCCCATGTTTCTCCCACTTTTTCTATGGATCAACCCACCTTGGGGTCCCACGTCGCACCTTGAGTTCTGGAATGTCCAGCTTGGCTTTGCATGCCGCGATGGTGGGAGGATGCGCCGTCATGCCCAAGGGGTCAAAGGTGCTGATGCGATCCCAGTCCCCTAGGAGAGTTCATGGGGATTTCGTGGGGATGCCATGAAAAATCATGAACTGGTTGGTGGTTGAGCCACCCCTCTGAAAAATATGACTTCGTCAGTTGGGATGATGACATTCCCATATATGGAAAAATAAAAAATGTTCCAAACCACCAATCAGTGAATTTCTTGCGGATTAAGTGGGATGAAACCAATCTATGGCGATATCATTGGGATTTGATGGATATCACCAGCAAATAGCCATATATGATTGGATATAGCCAACCTTACACACGGGTTTGCCCGCAAATTGGAGGATGCCTCAAAACTGCCCTTTTCATGCGAAAGTTTAAAACCATCGGGCGTTGAAGCTTTACCACGATTTTCAGACAAACAGCTGATGCCAGATACTAAACCCAATTCGTTTAATATTACCCTCTAATAATCAAACATAGCAATCGAAAATCCCCCATTTATGGATCATATTTCCATGGAAAGCACCATTGATAGGGAATTGTCCATTGCTACGTATGTTTGATTACCAGAGGGTACCATTTGCCTTCCTTAGACGTCCTGCAAAACTTGTAAAAGCGTTTTGGCTGTCTATGAGGTAGGCAACCCCGCAGCTTAGCTTTGCAAAAATGAGGATTGAAACTGGCAAAATGACCAAGACACCTTGGGATTTACCGGATATATTTGCCAATTTTAAGGCCGAGTTCAAGGGGATGTATTGGTGAAATTTGGTTCATGGGGATCTGGTTTCTGCCTGGTCAGACTGATGATAGGCCAAGTTTCAGGGTATGAACCATTCCGCCATTTACAGCTGGACATGCTATAACCGTTATAACCTACTGAAGATTACTCAAGGTTTACCGCAATTGTGAGTTGCCCCCACAGAGGGGACTGTGGTTGAAGGTATTCTGGCTGTAACCTTTGACCAAAAATACGGAAGTGTGTTGGGATAAGGATTGGGAACCGGACAGAGTTGGGTAAACATGCGCTGAATTGTGGATGATAATTTGAAACCATCCCAAAAGGCAAAATCAGCAGCCATCGGGGTGCATGGGCCAGTATTTGAAAACACAAACACTACAAGGTGGTGCCCCCGACATAGCTAAGTTTGTTTATAACTCCAATAACTATGGTTTATAGGTGATATATCTATAGTTAATGGGATTTATAAACCAATTTATAACTAGGGGGGCACCACCTTGTAGCTGTCAACTCCTACAGTAACTACCCCCCCAAGTCGATTTCTCTGAAATTGTGGTACCCGCATATCCACAGATTCATCATCCTGTTCCCAAGTAAAACTGCTATGTTGAAGGTATATTAATTACCACATTTTCAGAGACCCAAATCCTACATCCCATCCATATCCTCATTATATCCACTGTTCCGGCTGGTTACACCATGTTTTCTTGGTAAACTCCCATGAAGTCGCGTAAGTTTTCATGCAAAAAAAAACCTTTTGTTCTGTTGGTTCACTCCCATTGAATCCCAATTCTTTGTTGTGTAAGTCTCATTAAAATCATTAATTAAACTTCATTAAAAAACAAACGCACACACACTTTTGGGATGGTTACATCAGTTACATCCCATATTTTTCATATGTCATATGTCAAGGTCATGTAACTGGCCATCCCCAGGCCCCATCTTTTCTCCGGGCGACTGTGCGTCTGGGGATCATCGATGAGCTCCTTGAATTCTGGCAAGTAGAACTCGGCCTAAAATTTTGGCCGAGGCTGTCATGGGGGGAACGGGGGAACCATCGTATGTGATGCATTTACTAGTAACTAACGATACAACAAGTTATATAAGTTATATCAATGGGAATTTCAGGATCCTAAAATGGAGGTACTGTACCATATAAGGCCATATGTTATGGGGATGTTCCCTTACATAGGCCTTACATAGGCCTTATATATGGTAGGTACCTCCAATTTAGGATCCTGGAATGGCCATTGATTATATCCCTATACATATATATATATGTATGTGTGTGTACCTTATTACTAACTATATATATATAGTATACTTGGAGATGTAAATAAAAACCCTTCTCTGTATAATGTATAATATATATATATATATATGATCCGAACCCCTGAAAGTCTTCAATGAGTCTGACTTGTGATGGTTTGGAAACCATCCGGAAATTGTTTATCCAATTTGACCCACATGGACAGCACTAAATACTATATAAACATAATTTGTTTGGAAAGTCCCAGTCGCACTGGGTTGAGAAAACAAAATATATGGCATGATACTGGAAATTTCACTTTGGATCATAGTGGTTTCTTCCCCGTAAGTATGGCTACCCGCAGCTTTGCGCCAAGCCTGAACGCCTTCCATCCGTTTTTGAGGCTACATAAATTCTCCAGCAATGATCCAGAACCCTTCATACCCCGAGACTGATCTATTGTTGGCTAGGTATCAAATATTCCTTTGCCAAGCAATTTTCAGTGACAATTTGCCAGTGAATCTGATCGGGTACTTGCCGTTAAAGCCCCACCGTCCCATAGATGTGTCGATTAAACCCCACTGTCTCGCTGAATTTGCACAAAATCATTGGTTTAAACCCCTACAACACAAAACCCCCAAACCCATTCACCGGTGTTTCCTAACATGGGGGGCAGCCCACAAATGATCCAAAATGTCATGTATTGAAACGACCCTAAATTATCCATTGGGTTTAGGGATTTACTGAATCTATGTTCAACTAAGGATTCCCCCCCCACAAAAAAATAAATTACTTTGCTTCGTGTGATCCCCACCATGACATTTATACATTTTCTTATTGGCAAATCTTCTGGCATTCTATCTGACATATCTTCTGACATTCTATTTGGCATTCTATCTGGCATATCTTCTGGCATATGATCTGGCATATCTTCTGGCAAATCTTCTGGCATTCTATCTGACATATCTTCTGACATTCTATTTGGCATTCTATCTGGCATATCTTCTGGCATATGATCTGGCATATCTTCTGGCATATCTTCTGGCATTCT
>Ga0126342_10005815_pt1 | contig 21682 bp, 16 predicted proteins | sample Cyp1metagenome_FD_92528 | JGI IMG/M metagenome (GOLD analysis project Ga0126342, IMG submission 92528) | Coral microbial communities from Lord Howe Island, Old Settlement Bay, Australia - Cyphastrea 1 metagenome | ecosystem: Host-associated > Invertebrates > Cnidaria > Coral ... | reverse complement strand
CGGCCGGACGCCGGGGGGCGGGTGCGGGGGGGGGGGGGGGGGGGGCGGCCCGGCGGGGGAGTGTGCCCCGACGGGGGCGCCGCGCGCCGGCTGGCCCTCGCAGCACCTGTTTTTTTTTTTTTTTCTGGGGGTTTCCATAGTCATGGGGGTACCCCTTTATCGCTGGATGCTTTAGAGTGGAAAATCCCAATCTAAAAATGATGTTGTTTTTGGGGTACCCCCATTTCAGGAAACCTCCATATCATACTTGGGTGGTATAGCCCCCATGTCTGGTACCTATTTTCAGACAACTCCATATATGTCTAGCTACAATTCCACAGCCTGGTGCCTCATGGTTCACAACAAAATAGCTGGGAGTTATGGATGTTAATCCCCCTCAGCCATAAATTGGTTTACTTTATGTTTTAGGTGTTGATCTGTCACCATATATCACACATACCAGCAAGTTCGGATATGACACCAACAAAATGGAGATACTTGAAGCAACAGGAATCCTGAAAAGGGGCACGAACACCAGGATAAGATATAACAAATTATCAAAGGATCCAACAACATTGTGATTCAACCATAACAAATGAGGAATGCACCAATCAGGTTTCACTGATGAACAGCACCAGAAAGAGGCTACCTAATCCCTAATCAGTCTTGAGCCTGGCTAGCCATGGGTCATATATATGGGTCTCAAAATGTTGCTGTTCTCAATGGTCTATGGCCTTTTAAAAGGAAGAAACATGAAACACCCCGGAATGGTGTTTGGGGTTCCAAATTCTGAGACACAGCTTGCAGGTGAGAGGATTCACAAAAAAAAAGTTTACCATGGTGCCTGAAGCCGCCATTTATGATCAGTTATTCTTGCTGATTACATCCCCCTAAATACAAGGATGGAACCTACAATCACATCCTCTTAGAGGGACATCCTGACATCCAGACCTACATTTTGCATCATTTTGCCAAGTTCCATCTTCAAGAAAAATGTGATTCCACATTATTTGCCCCAAAAATATCCCCATGATATCTCCATTATATTCCCATCATATATATATATATCCCCATTACATCCCATTCATGGTGAGTATCCCATTGAGCTTCCATGGAAAAATCACGTCACCTATTGGGCGAATCCCCAGCGGCTCTGCATGTGGGGGTGCAAGGTCAGGTCCGTCGCTTCCGGAATCGCTGGACCTGAGATTTCCCCGAAAAAAGGCGACATATTTATTAGTATAGGCTAGGTATATAGAGATGTGTACTATTATATATACATATAATCATATATATATATATGTGTGGTACATACACCGTTCATAATTATAATATGATGAAATACACTATTATATACAATTATATATATATATATCATATTTTATTACAGTGTTTTCTATATATATATATATATATGTTTTTTATTATTATTTTACTCTATTATATGTCATTATGCTTAACCATAACATGTCATGTCATTTGATATTGCATTATATACGTATATAAAGACACACATGTTAGAATCCTGTTATATCGTTGGGTATAGAATAGTATCTGAATCATAGGCTATCTATAACATTATTTATATTGTAGTATATCTACACACATTGTCATTGTATATAATGACCTCTTATGTGTATATATATATATATATTCACACATCACATGTATCTTTGTACACATACAATCAATGCACACACACAGTATCATACTTTTATATGGTTCTTATACTTGTATGTGCATACCCTCTGGTATTTTAACGTCAGCATTTTTCAGTTCGGTAAATCATAATTGTTATCATCGAACTAAATGTGCCATGGCTTTTCATAGTTAGTCATGTTGAATTACCAGCGGGTATATCATCGGAGGATTCCTGTCCAATAGTTACCAACTGGTGCAGATGTTTGTTCCATCCAGAGAATGTGTATATGGTAATTCCCATGAATATCCCCAGTACATTTGCTGGTCAAATCCCTACGAATCATTATAAAGTCCATCATCAAGTCCATCAAAAGCCATGAACATCCCATGAAAATCGCTGGTTGGTGGTTGGTTTCAACCCATGTGAAAAATGATGGAGTGTTCGTCAGTTGGGATGATGACATTCCCATCGATTGTGGAAAGTCATTCAAAATTCCATGGTTCCAGTCACCACCAAGCAGTAGTTGATGCCTACCCATTCAAAAAAAATCTTGTGATTTTCCATATAAATCACCATTTTCCCATGGTTCCCATGGTTTTCCCTATGTTTCAAGCAGCTGAAAAGTATATCTTGCCCATCTCGAAAACTCATCTGCCCGGTACTACCGAGGCGCATGGATTCGTCCGACGACGGTGCCCCGGAGCGAAAGGAAGGCCTTTCAGAAAGACCAGCTCTACGTCATTGATTATTATACCATTGGCTAGGTATCACCATTGAATATACTATTGAATATACCATTGAATATAGCCATTGAATATAGCCATAATTTATCATTGATTATATGGCATAATATGGCATAATATGGCATAATATAATATAGAACATGTATCACCATTGATCATTGATTATACCATTGGATATATGGTTAGTCTATAACATCTATAACCATATCTGTTTTTTTGGAATGGTGAGTCTAGAACATGTACCCTCTGGTTTTGACTAACAGTTCGCCATGGTTTTCGATGGCCCATGGAAATAGATGGTTTACCTATCAATTGCTTGGTGATCTTCCATGGCTATGTTAGTCATAACCAAATGGTATACGAACGATCACCCCATTGATCACCATTTAGAATCACTGATATATGGAACTGGTAAAGGGCTTTAAATGTAACAAATATATACAAATATAGGAACAAAGATGGTTACGAAGCAACAAAAAACATCGGATGTCATGAGATTTACATCATGTAAAATCATGGAATTAAACAACAAACATGTAGGATTTGAGTCCTTTAAACAAAACTGGTCTCTACTGCTTCGAATTTGGCGGAGATGGAAACTTCACCTTCCATCATGGGGAGGTTTGCCACCAAAAATGGCGAGGAGTATGGGCTGTGAATCATACGTGGGAACTATGAGCTGAAGGTTTGTAGTGTAGGGGATTGGAACACATATTTGGAACCATAGTCACAGATACAGATATCCTTTTAGATGGTAGATCTGATAGAGGCTAGATCAGGCACCTTTTTCAAGGGAAACAAATCTGCTCAACATTGCTCAAAACTGCTCAAAACTTGCTCAATTTTGCCCAAAAACCATTCAACTTTGCTCAAAATGAGAAAAACTGCTCAAAACTGCTCAAAACTGTTAAAACCTGCCTGCAGTTGAAGCGTGTGATGATGTCTGTGAAAGACGTGGGCACGTTGTTTTTTTTGCGTTGGCTCACAATCATCTGCTGACCGGTTGCCCCGTTGGAATCCGTTTTTCTTTCGTCAAGTTTTTGTTGGCGCCAGCGGTGGCTCGGATCAATTTTGGCGGAACAGAATCATCATATGAACTTTGGGTATTTTTGAGTTTTCAATCCTGCAGGATCTAACACTTTCGGATCTGAACCCTGAAATGATCTTAGTGACATAGAATGGATATGTTTAAGAGTTTAGGAGGCTGGTCAGCTGGTGATGAGATTACATATACCATCAAGATGAACCTTGGGCGTGCACCCTCCACATCTCGATGTTGCTCCCCATCCGGAACATGGGATCATCGTCCACAGGGGGTATCCCCAATTTGGTGCACTTGGAAAGCACCAACTATGGCATAAATGGTTCTTGGCAAATGAGCCTCTGGTTCTTGCTGGGAAATGGCCTATACAATATAAATGGAGGTTTCTTGGAAAATCATGAGACTAAATGGTGGATTTTCTTCAGCAAACCTCCACTTGATTACCAGATGGTTAATCCACCATCAAAAATCACGATCGTTTGCTGATTGTATCAAGTCATATCCCAAGAATTCCCGGAGATAGCCACTGATAGCCACCATAAAATCAGAAAAAAAAAACATTAAGTGGACATCCAAGCACCACCCCCTGGATTTTCCCCTGGTTTTTGGCTTTCCGGCACAGTCTTCATGTGTTTCAAGAGCTGCTTGGCATCATGTGGCAACTGCGCCTGGTCTGATCTAAATGTCACTGTCTTTGGAGAGTCTTCTTTTTCCTTGTTTTATCCTCTGGTAAACTAAGATAAGTATGGACAATCACCATGTTTGATGGGTAAATCAACTATAAATGGTTCTAACTGGTTATTTCAATGGGATTATACATTCCATAAATGGGATTATAAGATGTTATAAGTACTTATAACTAGTATTCCGGGTCGTAACTGTAGGTTTTTTCTCCATGTTTTACCTCTATAGTGTCTAGCCTTCAACCACTGAATCTTGGAATTTTGGCGGAGTGACACTCAAAAATCCGCGTTGGACAAAAAATGGAGATGCAGATTGCAGATGGGTCACTGTCATTGCCGCCCTTCCGCGATTTCACTTCTTTTCCTGAAACTAAACCAAACATTCTTGCAGCATGCAAAGCCTTGATACCAACATATATATATATATGAGTACATATATGTATATAATATGTATATATAATATGTATATATATATATATTATACTGTATTTGTGTTGATCCGTTTTCATGGTAAAATCTCACATCTTCTTGGTTGAAATCAGGTAGTTTTATTTTTGTTTAGTGCAACCTCCTGTGATGCGATGAACTCCTGAACTTTCTGAACGGTGAAAAAGCTCCAATTGCTTGGCTTCGCTTCAGTGAACCGAAAGTTGCGGAAAAAACACCAACTCGAATTGGTCAATTCTCTGAAGCCAACATATAGCCATTCAATTCCCATCGCATGTCGCCATGCGGCTTTCTCCGATAAGGTTTGGGCAAAAAACGCGAATTTGATGGCGTCATGATCATGATATAGTAGTATAGTCACCCCCCCCAGAAAAATGTAGACAAAAACGCAAAGTAAAATCCTGTTAGACTAAGAATGTGTTAAAAAAATATAGGTTTGTGGTGTATATAGCCTATAGCAGTTCACACCAAAATCGCTGGGACTTAGGGATGTTCATCCCCTCACTCGTATATAGTAAAGTGGGTGTTGATCTGTCCCCGTACTGATATTGATGACGCCACCTAAAGTAAAATCAAAGAAATGGCAAACATGAGAAAACAGCAATAAAAGAGAACAGAGTAGTAGTAAACAGGAAATACTACTTCAAAGTGTAATAGGAATAATTAGTAATAGTAGCAAGATTAGAGCATAGATATAGTATTCATAGTTTATGTATATATATATATATGAAAATAAACAGTTCCCAACATTGGTTGAGGGAAAGAATGGTTAAAACCATATAGTTTCTCGTGAAATTTCCTTTCAACCAATCCATTAAACAGTTATATCATGTCTCCAATCCAGCATTTTAGCTGATCTTCCTAAGCTCACCTAAAAACGATCCTTCAATGAAAAAATCCACGAGTTTCCAATAGTTTCCAATAGTTTCGTGGGCTTTTTCCCATGATTTTCCCATGGCCTCGGGGAATTGTCCATCCAAAATTCCCCACCTCACTGAGGAGATCCAGCTGTCGCTGCCATGGTCTCCTCCCATGACTCTCCGGTGTGTTCTGCGCCAGCGACGCGAGGCGACTGGGGATGTTGGGGATGGCCCCATGGGGGTCCTGGTGAACATGTTCCCTTCAATCCATGGTGGGAAAAGCATGAACACCGATGAACACCAATCCATGTAATCCATGTAGCAGGTTCAGTGCCTACCATCTCCAAAGTGAGAAACCATAATTTCAGAGAACCAACCCAAGGTTCAAGAGAGATCTTATCTTCAAAAAACCTGAAGAATTCTGCTGCTCCACTTCTTCAAAGTTGCAGCTTCTGGTGATTTCTCAAAATACCTGGTACCCTGCAGTTATGGCCATTTATTAGTTATATAACTGGTTATTTCAATGGGCTTATACATTCTATAAATGGGGTTATAAGTACTTATAACTGGTAAAGGGCCTTAACTGTGGGGAAGAATGAATAGAACTTGTGGATTTGCTGATGTCCACCTTACTAAATCTTGGACCGAACACTTCAAACCCCCCCTGGAACAAATGCTGGTCATTGGGAATCGTCGTCCCATTTCCATGTTAAAAAAACAAGTGTTTGAAACCACCAACAAGGCCATGATTGGCCATATCCTCAATATCTATCAATATGTCACCATGTTTCCGGGTTAAATCCACCAATCACTGTGGTTTCCAGCAAAGGTGAACCTGCCACCGGACCTGCCTTGTCGATTTGGCCTTTCCGGACGCGCGTGGAGCGCATGGGGAAACCTGGGATACCTGGGAAACCTGGGAGCTGATGGGTACCTGAAGACATACGCTACGCATCGCAAGGCCAATTCTTGGTGCTTTCATGATGGATCAGGAGCTATCAGGACCATTGTCTAGACACTTCCCAAAATATTTCAACTAGATCATAATCAACCATACTCCCCAAAGAGTTCTGTGGTCAAAGACAATGTGCAACTTTGACATGAAATATTTTTTAGGTCAGCAACCCCCAAAAAAATCACCAATCCCAGTCCCAACAGTTTCCTCTTGGTGCCCCAGCGGTAGAAACTCCAAAAGTCATGCCACGCATGGAAGTTGCCTCGGCGTTGCTCCGAAAACGTCCTGCGTCGCGGCGTGGCCGGGGATGGATCAGAAAACCGGTCGCGTTTCCTCTACCACACACTTCACGTTTCACCAAACGTGGCGTTGTTCCGTATGAAGATCAATGTCCCCCATGGAGCCAGTGGGTTTCCAGTATCTCTTTGAAACACATACATGCTAATGATAATGTACTTCAAGCAACCCTTGGTCGGTCCTTCAAATGTATGTGTTTACCACGTATCTTCCCTTCTCCGTCAATCGTACTTGTCTTTGCTTGCCATGACATGCTTTGTCCAGTCCACCATGCGTATTTGCTGGCTGACTATGGGAATTTTCTGGCCAGACATGTTTCTTCTAAGTAAAACATACATCACAAAAGTTGGGCGGCCCTGGCACCAACAAATTTGATCATCCTCGGTGGGAAACTATCCCGGTTTTTGGGCACCGAAGCTTGACCCATGGTACAGCTACTGAAATATGAATGCTTGCGGTGCTTGCTGTGCTTGCTGTGCTTGCTGGTTGAAGTGTCCGCTGCTTCCACCTGTTCTCTTTGTTTCTGCTTTCAACCCAAATCTTCTGATTGTATCCCCATGTTGGTCGCCACATTTCATTGAAAAACTCGTCCTTCTAGAGTCCTTCTGGTCCTACATGTGCTGCTTGTATAACAAAACATGTTGACCCAAGTTTTGCTGGGTAGAAAAAAAATAGAAACTTTTCTCCGAGATTCAACATGTTGTAGGTTTCTGGGACAAAAACAAGTGTTGCTGACTGAAAAAGAAACTGGTGTGTTTTTTCTGCTTGAAATCGAAAATCTCTCTTGGTGACATCAGAATCATCCGCAATTCAGTGGGCATTTCAGGAACCAAACAAAACCGGAGGCACCTACCATATGCAAGGTCTAAGGGCTATGTTAAGGGATGTTAAGGGAATATATCCTGAAAATATGGCCAGAAATATGGTACAGTACCTCCATCTTACATTCCGGAAATTCTCATTGATCAATCATGCCAAATCGCACTCTCGTTGGCTACGTCATCCTATGTAATTGCCACCCGTTTTTCTTCTGCTATGAATGTCCATTTATGGGCATGAAATCCCACCACAAAAATCATCAAAACATATTCAATGAATATTCTGGGCCATCACTTATTCAATCCCATGAAATATCATCAAATCCTCTGAAATCATGAAAAGAGTCATATACGAAATCCATTCATCGCATCAAAATCCCTGGTTTTTCCCAAAAAGTTGCTGTCCTGCTGACTCGAGCAACCTCGGAGACGCCTTCGTCCTGCGCTGAGAGTTGTACCCCCTATTTGAGAAAATTGAACCCCGAAGTAATGACTAACATAGGATTAAATGGGATTTTATAGTGATTTAATGGGATATTATAGTGATTTAATGGGATTTTATAGTGATTTAATGGGATTTTATAGTGATTTAATGGGATTTTATAGTGATTTAATGGGATATTAATGGGATAAATGGGATATACCCTCTGGTTATGTCAAAATAGCTATTGAAAATGGTCATAGAAATAGTGGATTTTCCCATTAAACATGGTGATTTAAACCATAGCTATGTAAACGTTTACCAGAGGGTACCACTCTTCGATAATAGATCACCTTTGTGAGAAGTAGAACATCTGAAAGATTTGACATCTCTATTCCTTTGATATCTTTGATTCTAGTTGCTAGCAGCGGGAGAGTGGCTTTTTTGCACTCCCTTTATCAGCCAAAGGACCAACGGGGGACACGTGTGGGTTTTACAAGTTGGTGTGTAAATCCACGAAGTATATATGGGTCAAAACCATGTAGCCCTGTAGTTCACATCAAAATAGCTGGGATTTATGGATGTGAATAACCCACTAAAAATGGTATTAATAGGTATTGATCCATACCCATATATAAATATATGGATAACTAATTGGTGGTTTCAACCCCCCTGAAACATATATTAGTCAGATTGGATCATCATCCCAACTATTGGGGAAAATAAAACATGTTCCAAACCACAACCAGGGAAAATTATAGATATATCTACCATAAACCATGGTTCACCCAAGTATAAAGCAACTTATAGCTAATTAAAGGGCACGACCCTTGCAGAATTCCGACATCGACTGATCAAACTTCCAAAACAAGCGCTGCCGCACGGTGGGAAATTTCAAAAAGGCACGTTGCCAGCATCTATAGACTCATTGGGCTTCGACGACACAAAGAAGCAACAAATGTGCTGGCCATCTTCTGGTTTTTGTAGTCAGCAGTCTAAAGTTCAGACATGGAGCTAAACGAATATTCGAAAATGATTCGATCCAAATACCAAGCTACAGGGCTTCTGCTAGGGTACTGAATGAGGGCGATGGAATTGGTATGTTGGATGCCAAGGCTTTCAAGCTTTGGGTGTGGAGACCAGAAAGATGAAAAACCCGGAATAAGACGATTGTATTGAATGAATTCTGCTTCTTCAAATTGTAGTAGACACCAAACACCAATTGTTTCAAGATTTCATGTGGTCAGAAACAAACTCTGCAGTACTTCAGCCGCCCGTATTGATATGCGTCGAGAATCAAGGGCCTGATTCAGATTTGCGTCATGCTTCTGATTGAACCATCCTTTTTCTGACATCAAATTTGAAGCCATGCAATTTTGTGCCAAGACCTTATATACTAATTAGTTGGCTTACCACCCCCCCCTTAACATAGATATTTCCACCATAAATCCTACTTGGCTTGGTTCTGACCCCATTTAGCTTACTGACCACCATAGCCCGACCGGCCTGTGCTCTCGCCAGGACCTCTACACGAGAGGTGCTGTTCGCCTTGTCTTGCCTGACGAATCATGGAAGCCTGGCTTACCATAGAGAATGTTCAGTCAATGATAGGTTAATATACTGTTAATGGTTAATGATGATGGTTACTATATGGTTAATGATGGTGAATATCTACTGGTTGGTGGTTTCAGCCCCTCCGAAAAATATGAGTCAAATGGGAGTATTATTCCCAATGTATGGAACAACATAGAATGTTCCAAACCACCAACCAGTATTGGTTAATAATCTTGGTAATCATGTAATAACCTCAATCTTTGCTTGACAATGTTTGGTGCTTGTGTGGTGCGGAACGCCTCTGGCTTCCATATTTGCAGTTGAATAGCAACACTTCTTGACTAGAAAATATCCTTTCTAAAAATGATGATGATGATAGTCGATAGTCATGTCCTTCTTCTGGAGAATAAAACTTGGGCGCGTGACTGGTAGACAATAAATCACGCAATCTACCTATGTGTAGTTCAATGGGGGTTGCCCATCAATCAACCGATCACCCTACGTGTTGGGTATTGTACGGAAACACAGGAACAACATATATCAATGAGACGAGAAATGAAATTGCAACACATTAATGTATTGATTACACAACCATCTTTGGCCCAAGTTATGTTTTCTTAACGTGGCGCACCTTCCATCTTTGCCGCTCGCGTTCATCACGAGCTTCCAAAGAGGCTCGCCCTTCTCCGCGCCTTCTTGGTCTCCTTGCTCGGGGGTTCCAGGGGATTGGAAGATGACTGGTTGGTGGTTGACAACTGGGTAATGCTATATATATATATACAATTACAGATATATAAATATATCATGGTTTAGATTCAGATCATGTTAAACACTTAAGATTACTTAAGATCTTTAGTGGTTGACTGGATATGTCTTAACAACTAGGGCATTGAAGATCATCGTAATACCATCATCAAGTGGTTTTGCTGCATGTTGATACCATCATGTCACGTCATCTTAATGTCATATGTTTATCAGGCCAAACAAACAATTATTGATGATTATTGATATCATATGTTTAATATCAAACATCAAACGACGAACTCTGCAGAGTGCGCACATGTCTTGTGTGTGGAAGGTCAGGCGCCATGTTCACTTTGGTTTCACCATGTTTGGGTCAAACTCCATCCGGGGGTTTCTAAAAATGGGGAATACCCAAGAGCCCTATATGGTTTATGAGGAAAAATCCAACAATGGATGATTTGGGGCTAGCTCATATGACTTAGGAAACCACCATCTAGCGGCAAATCGATTGAACAATCTCAGCCACGCACAGCCGATGGAGCCTTGAAGTTCTTCTGCCGTTGGCATCTTCGCCACTGTTTCAAAGGCCCTATGGCCACCCGTGGTTCAGACCGGCTGGAACGCTAGGGCACAAGGGCGCAAAAGACTTGACCAGTTTAGTTGGATGTGTAATTATACAGTACAATACAGTACATATATGTATATATATATGTATATATATATATATGTATATATAGTTATGTATAGTAGATAGATTTAATCTTTTAGGTACATGGTAAAACCAGGACATGTTTTTGTTTTTAAACATGTTCATTCAAACACCGAGAGTGGAAACGGTTGTTTTCCACGATCTGAGATGATACATCTGTAAAATCGTAACCGCAACACATCATCATTCGCTGCATGGGCCACTGGCAGTTCATCCTTCGGGACTACCAATCTAACCACCTGAAGCCCAAGTTTTGTTCATCAGCAAACCTCGAATGTTTCTTGCTGACCATGCTCAAAGTCTAATCTCATTCATCGATATTCATCACAGAACTAGCCTCTGGTAAACTTTTACATAGCTATGGAAAATCACCATGTGTCATGGGCAAATCCACTATTTCGACTGGGCCATGGCTTCAAGTTCGCAAACTGGCTATAGCCAGGCTACCAGGCCGGGTAACATCCTGTAAACCCAACAATGTTGACCATCCAAATGGCCCATAAAAACCGAAAACTGGGGATGATTTGAAATACCCTCTGGTAAATAAACATAGACCCTGGCAGATAGGGGTTGGAAGACTAGTTTCCATTAAAAATTAGTGATTTTCAGGGTCTATGTTTATTTACCAGAGGGTATGATAAAAAAAAATCCTCCCAAGGGGGTTTTTCTATGGGTGCCGCTGACCGGCCGTGCCGTTTAGATCCCTGCCTGCTGTGATCCAAGATGTTCATCAACAAGAAGAACAAGCGATTGCGTTTGTCGATGCTTATCGCCTCCACAAGTAGAAAAAAAAAATGACGGATCCAAAATATGGTGCTGCTAGAAATATGGTGTGCCATGGATTCCATCAATATAGCCCCTTTATGTTAGCATATATACCAGCACCATGGATCCATCATGGGAAATAGAACTGGTTTTTCGATCCGCTCTGATCCGCGGGGCTCCATTTCTGGATAGCTTTCGTTTCACAGGTCACCCAGAACCTGGGGGTGCCAATGGGAATCAGAACATAACATATCAAACATATCAAACATATCATACCCATAGGATCCATGTATGCTATATATGGTAACATTTACCCCCCAATGTTAGCATATATACCATACATGGATCCTATGGGTAACTATAGTAACTATAGGGGCTTTTGTCAATTAAAAACTATGGAGTTTTTAATGGTTGGCCCACCGACTGTCATGCTCAGCGGAAGTTTGACGGGAGCTGGGATGATTGTAGTCACGCTTTTGTCGCATGGTGAAAAATCTGAAAATGGGGTCTACCCCAATGCTGATTTCAGCATATCTATGGTTAACTTCAGTGGTTAATATATGGTTATTATATGGTTAATATATATATATAGTTATTATTATTTGGTTATTATATGGTGAATGCTGGTTAATAATAATTACTAGTTGGTGGTGCAATGTGCCCATCTTGAAAAATGATGGAGTTCGTCAATGGGGTTGGGATGACATCTCATATATGAAGCGGAAAATTTTGCAAGCCATGTTCCAAACCACCAACCACATATGATGTGGCTTTTACCAGCAGATCTGAAAAAGTCCCGAGCATCCAAATCCATCCATACAAATCACCAAATCACCAAATCTCTCCACCCTCACAGATTGAATCACAGCTGGAAGTTCGAAATGGCCTCTTCCGGGGCTTCACGACAATCTGCTAAGCGATCCTGTCCCGATTGTTGGTTTGGGGATTCTAAGTGGGGATGCCAAAAAAAAAGAGTTTAAAATACAAGAACAAAATACAGTATGTCTGACAGTCTGACACCTTAGGACTTCAACCTATCAAAGAAAAAACTGAAAGAATATGAAAGAATTGCCTACAATGACGAGCCAAAGCAGTACACATTATGACATAGCAGCCATGAGCACCACTCAGACACCAGTCTACTCCGATGGCAAGGCAACTGTCATGAAAAATTGAAGATTAGGGACATAATATGATAAACCATCGGATTTTTGGGTCGGGTACTGTCGGGATTTTTGTACCCAATTTTTCCCCTGGCACCTGCAGAAGTTCTGAGAACACAGCTCCCAAAATGCCACGGAAGCCTTTCTCCCATGCGGAAGTGAACCTTGGACATGGCAACATCAATAGGAGGAACGCCTTTCTCCCACCAGAAGAATTGCCAGATTTCAGGGCTCCAGATGGTCTGCCCCCCAAACATAAAACATTGAGGATGCGAAGATGTTTGCCCCATAACATGTATATCATGTCCAGGTGACTTTTCGATGGGGGTTGTCCAGCGGCTCGGCCGAAAGTGGGGCTCAAAACCTTAAGTACCCCTCATGATGAAAATAATTGGTACCATCTGGTTATGACTAACATAGCCATGGAAAATCACCATGTTTAATAGATAAACCATCTATTTCTATGGGCCATCTATACCATGGCTATGTTAAATAACCAGAGGGTAAATGGAATTACATGGATGTTCATCCCCCCTAAAGATGGTATATTTGTACGTATTGATCCATCCCCAAAAACAAGACTAAACAATGTGGGATTCACCCCATGCCATGTACAAAACATCTCCCAGTCATCACCAGTTTTATGGGATTCCAACCGTCCTCAACTGGTGGGTTGTTGAGACCTCGTCCACTAAGCCCGGTCAAGTTCAATCATTCCCCTCATTCATATCCACTTACAATCATCAATAAGACGAAGAATAGAGAACATCGTGGGAATGATTATTATTATAACATGGAATAAACCACTACATGATCAGTCAATTATCAATTATCAAAAATAATCATCTATATCAGTTGATAACTGATTGATTATATAATAAATCATTCTCAATCTCACTGGATTGGTTTAAGGGAAAATTTTAACCGGAAACCCATGGGTTTTTACCATCAAATCGGTTGGGCTTTCCGGTTAAAATTGTTCCATCATCCAACCACCAGACCGACCACCGATCCAGTGACTTCAAGGGAATCTCCACAGACTCGAAGTGGTGACCTTGGAAGAGAGGAAATTACCTGATGGATTGATTCTGTTCACAGAATTCATGCAGGAAATAACACGTATGTATATTATATATATATATATGATATATGTAATATGTGTATGTTATAGTGTATATATATATATATTATGCTCCCGTTACCCCCCTAAGATCGGTGTTCCAGACGTTGTTTGAAGTTTTTTCCAGGAACTAGGATGTGCCTTGAAGACAAGATATTCCCTAAATAGGCAAGAAAACTAAATTGTATGGAAATATGCAATACATGTTTCAATGAAGCTCAGCCTTCCTCTCAGTTCTCTTGTATGATGTTTTTTTTTTTTTAAATATTCTACTTCTTCAAAATAATTGCCTTGAAGACAAGGTATTCCCTTAAGGAAGAAGCAATGTCCTTGCAGAAAAATACAATATTTGGAAAGATGCAATACCTCCTTTAATGCAATTCAGCCTCACTTTCATTTGTTCTGTATGACATTTGTTTTAAGGAAAGACGTCACTTCTTCACGTTTATGTCGCATGTGTTGTTCAAATGTTTCATTCATATGGAAGGGCATTGCACACATACAACCATAATCTGTCTCTTTCAACAAGTACTACATACACCCAAGGGTTCTACTTCATAGTAATGTTTATGTGTATTATTGCATGTTCAGTTTATATTCCATGCAATATACCTTGCATATACATGTATATATATATATCGGCATTTGTTGTGCCTTTAATCTACCTTTAGGATACCTTCAACATGCCTTTGATATACCTGCATAATGTATATATATGCCATTTAATCTACGTACCATGAACATACCTTTGGCTGTTCTTCAATACACCTTCAATATACCGCTCTACTGAACATATAAACATTTGTCATTAGTGATATACATTTAGTATACCTTTGAAAAAATCAAATACACGTTTATATAGACATGCAATTTAATATGCCTTTAGTATACGGTTTCAAAAAACATTTGTATGCCTTGACCATACCTTTATTTTTCCTTGAATACATCTGTAATATACCTTTAGCATGTTGCACACATACAACCATGACCTGTTTCTTTCAAAAAATACTACACACACCGAAGAACTACTTCATAACAATGTTTCTTTGTATTAGTGCATGCTTTTCAACAAAATGGTTCACCCCGTGTGAAGGCATCTTTGCCCACACTTGCACCAACATTTTAACGCATATCACAATCGTGGAAGATGGATACTTAATGCATACCATTCTAAATAATGCTGTCCTCCTTCCATAGATTCTTTTACCTCTTTAAAACAAATTTTGCACAACTGTAAGTCTCTTTGAACATAGTTTGATATTCATTTTCAAGAAATGCTGCGCTCCTTTATAACTTTGCGCAGCTGCAAACCTCTTTCAAAATAACCCAATATTTCGAAGAAGTGCACTCCTTTATGTAAGGGGGCTGCACAAAATGATGCCATTTTATGCAAGGAATGTCATGTAGTTTGAGATAGGAGAGGTTTTGAGGTGGACATGCAGCGGAAATTTTGTGACATGGGCAGTAACTCTAAAGAAACTCCTGAATAATCAATTAATCTGCATATTCTATGATATTCTATGTCAAAAAACTGTACAAAGTTTCTGGGGTTCAAGATAAAAAAAAACCTGAGAAAACAACTTTTAAAATCCCAAACCTGGATTCAAAATTCAATATTCTGAAGTAAATTTGTTCATTCCCAAGCCGTAAGTCTTGATGAGGGAAGTATGTATTCAAAATTGTTTCTCAGAATCTTGAATCGTGAATCCAAAAACCTCTGCAAAAAATGCAAAGTTTTCTGGATCCAAGATTTCAATTTCAAGATTTATCTTCATTGAATCAAATTAACCTCCACTGATCTTCGCAGAATATAACATCAATATATATATATATATTATATCATTATGGCACCCCCAATACTAACTATCAAATCATACATTCAAACCACTGATCTTGTGGTGGTGGGGCACCATATATATATATATATATATGTATATATATATGCGAAGCGGCCCTTCTAGTGCCTACAATATATGTAAACATCAGGGAACTCTCCAGTGGCTTCAAAGTAGGCCCGGGAGGGGCCGTTTACCATATATATATATATAAATATACATATAATATTACTATCATATATATATATTTATAATATAATTATATATAATATTATATATATAATGTTATATATATATACATTATTATATATATATAAATAATATATTATGTATATATATATATATATATGATGGTATAAGGATCTTATAGGATTTAAAATATGACATCATGTAGATAATTCAGGATTTTTTTGGTACTTATCTATGTCCCATCAAATACACACCATGTATGTGCATCTTCAAACATATATAAGGCAAATGTATATCCCACACTCGGCATCATCATATTGTATCATACTGATCACAGTGCAACTTACTGTAACCAAATTCTGGGACACAAATGACACTTGACCCCATCATTGCCTAGTGTACCAATGATATTTTTTAAGGTATGATTTTACTATTGGATTGTGACCCACACACTCATCTTCATCAAACCATGTAATAACTTAAGGAGGGATTTAAGGGAAAACATGTGGATGGAAACGCGTGATGTTGATATTTTTTCCAACAACCACTAGGTACCCCAAATCATTGGTTTCCTCGTCAACAATGATCAATCACTTGGAACCACCCATTTCTGGTGAAAGTGGGGATGGTTGAACCGGTTTAACCATTCGGTTTACATAGGCTTACCACAACACAAAAATGTATGTGCTGTGTAGAAGTAGCGTGTTCATGATGGTCGAGCTTTTGAGCACAATGATCCTTCACACGTGACTTGTCTCAAAATCGAGGATTAATTCCCAAAATAACTCTTTTTAATAGGGACAACGATGATTGTCCGATTCAAGTGTAGCCTGTTTTCAGACCCATATGATACTCATATATAATCATCACTTAAATGTGAAGTTCTCCAGGTTTGCCCTTTGAGATTGCGAATGAAGATGTAGCAACATACATGGCCCAAGAAGGTAATGGAAAAAACCCATGTTTGGTTTCGCCGTGCCCCATACTTAGCGATCTTGGCTGATTTGCCCAGGTTAACTTATAATTATGGTTTTGTAATAAATAAATATAATCATATATGGATTTCCTGGGGTTTAAAAACCAACAAAGGCAACTGGGGGGCACCAAAATTGGGTGATATCCCACTAAATCCCCCTACATATCGGCTATGGTTAGATCACATCCCTATCCTATCACCTAATATCAAATATAGTTCAATAACATGTGTTATCACTATTGTCCATTGGTGTTAGTCCATTGTTATGATTACATTGTATATATATACGTATATAAATTACATTTAATTATGTGTTTTAATTGATATATATATATATATGTATATCCTTCATCATACAACCAAATATCCATAACATATACGATATAGGTATATTAAAGTATATAACATCTTCTGAAGGAGCGACGAATCCTGGACAAGGCTCTCCCCTTTAGGCCCCGCGAGCGGCCACGCCGCAAACGTCGGTTCCCCTGTCCACCTACCGAAAGTTGGTCACTGCGGTCGTGTTTTTGATGTTTTTTCTCGGATGAAAATCAGAAACAATGCCATTGTTCTTCAATTCATGTATGAATGGTTTTGAAGTTAGAGTTAGGCTAAATAATCAGCTACAACATGTTGATATAGAGAATGTATTGTGAAGCAATGCCACATGAAAGCAAATGGCAACATGACAATTGTTAGTTGTAAGAAGTCATGACAAGCTGGCATAGTTGCGATAACCATGGTTATTGGTAAGTTACAAAATGCTGATATATATGATTTGAGTTAATCTGATGAAAACAATGTAGTGATTACCTCTGATTTTGCATGTGAAGAAAACATCAAATATTATAAGACAAATCATTCCTTCTGGACTATTAGACAGTCATAGTAAATAGCCCCTTCAAGTTATTTTACGTAAATTGAGTCATAGTTTTTGGAAAAAAAAAGCACTTAATGACACATCGCCCTATTGCGTTTGTCATTAATTATCATCTATTTCCCCAAACAGTGTGTCCACACTCAGGGGTTCTTTCTGTAAGTGAAAAGGCCGGTGGTTGATCAGGGTGCTCAATCTGGAGTCTGTTTTTTTCCCTGTATATTCTCGCATAAAATTGCTCGTGCGACATGTCCAAGTGCATTTGGGCCGCGCAGGCTCGCATAAAGTCTGGGTCGCGGTCTTGTCAAAGTCTTGGGCGGCGGCATTTTTGTTAAGAATCCTCGCATAAGTAATGGCTCGTCTGATACGTTATGTCCATGTCCATTTCGACGGCGCAGGCTTGCACAATGTGGGTCCCGGTCCTGGGATCCATCTGCTCCACAGCATTTTCCCTGTATTTTTTTGCGTGAAATAGCTCCTCTAAGATGTCCTCTTGTGAAGATCTTGCTGAAATCAACTAAGAGGTCCTTGCGTGATCTTGTACAATTCCTTGTGAAAAGATCTTGTGGAGATCCTGGTGAAGTTTTTTGTAGGCGGATCTTTGCATGATCTTGTACAGGTCCTTACAGATATGAGAAGATCTTGTGAAGATCGTGCTGAAATCATCTAAGAGGTCCTTGCATGATCTTGTCCAGAATTTGAGAAGATCCTGTGGAGATCCTGTTCAAAACCTCCTTCAAAGGTCCTTGCATTAAGATCTTGAAGATGCTATGCATTAGCCAGGCTTGTATGCAAGTTCTTCTGGGATGCTTATAGGAAGTTCTTGTATGAAGGTCTTGTAATATCCTCGATGTAGAAGGTCATTCTTTGACGCTCTTGTGAAATCATCTTTGATGTCCTGGTCTGAGGTTCTGGTATGAGGTCCTACACATAGAGTTGCTTGTATTTAAAGATATTGAAAGCATTGACTTCCTACCCCCCACACTGTTTGGGGTCTCTTGCCGGAATAATTTTGAAGGGAATTGTCGCATTGAATGGTGATGTGTGTGATTCATAATGTGTTTTCATGAGTCCAAATTCAGCAATAATTCATCGTAATCAAGGCAAATTCACCAAACGTTGACTCAAACAAAAAATGAGTGGTCATGGGAAAGCATTGGTATTTGTTTCGGTTCTGTGTGCTGTTTCGAATTTCTGCGAGTAGCCTCCCAAATGCATATTATGTTCCATGATACTGTGGATGGGAAGCAATGCTGCACCAGTTGGAAACTATATAGTAACAATGAAACACTGTAAATAATGGGATTCGAAAGGGATAAACCTTCCATCTGCCAACTGTACAGGATTTCTTCCATCCACAATATTTCCAAATGTGTCCCCAACTGTACTTTTTTTTTGCCTCAAACGTATTCTGGGACTGCCAGTATTGGCCTGGAATCGATCACTAGTAAAAAATTACAACCAGTGGCTATGGATAGGTTCAAGTGGCTATTGATCTTGTCTAGTGTTGTCTGGAAGTGATTGTAAAGATATAATTTTATGGAAAAAACTAGGCTGTTGCATCAAAACCTCATGGATCACCTCTCTTGTGAAGGTATCAAACTGCAAAGAATCCTCGAGCATGGACCTTTCAACCCGCCATGTCGGGCTCAAAGGAGCTTTCGTTTGGCATAAGCTGGTTGGCAAAACAGGAACGGCACACGGCCAGTTAAAGAAATTAAGATATGGCCAACTGGGTCAACACTCTGATGCAGATTGATGCAGTTCACCCCAGCAGAAGGAGACTCCTTCCGAATCCTTCCCTCACAATTTTTTGTGGCATTATACAAGGTGGTGCCCCGCAGGTAATTAATTATATTAGTATCCCCCGTTCTGGGGAATTTTACGAATTTAGCTATCCGGCGTTGGCACCACTTTGTTGGTTTGCTGGATCCCAAATCGTCCTGAACTCGTGGAACATATCCCCATGTCAAGTGGAAAGTGAAATCCATCCTACCTAAGAACATTGTTTTAAATGACTTGTCCTACCTTTTTTGATCGCTGTTCATGTGTTTCGGACACTTTCAAGATATAGCATCTATAGCAACCCCAAAAAGGAAGACAGAAAACATTGAACGCCTGCAGTTATGGCCATTTATGAGTTATAACATGTTATAACATGTTTTACCATCTGGTTATGACTAACAGTTTGCCATGGAAAGATCCACCATTTTTAAGTTCGGTAAACCATCTATTTCTATGGGCCATCTATACCATGACCTTCCTATGTCGGGCAGTGGAGATCCTGGAGTTTTCCACTCTTCGGGGACACCGGGGACACGTCGGCGCCGACACCTGTATTGATCACCTTCTCGAAGCCCAGCTTCCATGCTCGGCGAGTGGCCTCGGAGATTCTCAGGAGTGGCTGAAACTTGCTAAAATTGTCCCATGACGGATCCATGGTGCTGGTATATTTATCAACAAAACTGGGTCATAAAAATGGGGCAAATGTTGGGATTCATATTCCAGCACCATGGATCCGTCATGGGTGTGATTCTTATTCACAATGGAATTTTACGCTGGAAATGATGTCTAGAACATGTTGGACATGATAAAAATTGATGATTACACTGAAATCATGAACATGGCTCTAAAAACAACGTTTCCCTATGTTCCCTTCGTGATTGTAATCAAGTATAATGCTTACTGTGATTTTGTGTTTACTATATGTAAACCCAAGTGGCCCAAGTAGGCTCTGCCAGGTGTTGTTATATGTTTATCATGTCTTCCAGGAGCAAGAGCTTAGAGAGTCATATGCTTAAATTCTTCATCTATTTGCCAATTTTAATAGTACTAATTCGCCAAGTTGAACAGTTCGGCCACTCATCTTCCATGCCCCCGGCCCATGCCGCCCATGCCCTGCGGACAGCTGAAAAGTTCGGCCATTTTTGGGTCGTTATCCCAGTCCTAACCTCGCTGAATTGGTACACAAAGGCAGCCATCTTTGCCATGAGGCTCCGCGAGAATTTCGGCGGGGAACAGGAGCTTCACCTTCGGTTGTGATGCTGGGAATCTGATGGAATCTGGAAGATGTGAGAAAGTGCAGTGGAAATGTGAGTGGAAACGTATGGAAATGTCACAATGTAACCATACAGGGTTATATCATCTTATACCCCAAATTATGATAAAATTGACAAATTGTGGGTGTTCAAATTCTGATGGTTATCCTGAAATATCCTAAAAGTAACCTCAACTGAAGAGTTTTCGAACAGTTGTGATGGGATGGCAGCCATGGGATGTAGCTGACAACCCCACAAATGTCACATTTGGCTACCCTGAATCTTCGGTTGAATATTTCGAGTTGCTTCAGTTGAAAACCAAAAAGTGTCATTTAACTGGAATCCCAGTCCGTAATCCCAGTCCGAAATATCTAGAAATGACATCCCAATGTGTCATTTCCATGTTTTTCCTTTAAACTAATCACCATGCCTTGCGGAAAACCAACCCGTTGCCCCCGTTGCCATCGATGGTGGCCTTGATTCATTGGTCCTTATGGATCGATCTCGTCGATGCCATGGCGACTACAGGCGATCGTTTTAGGCTAATGGTAGGTGTATATAAAACTGTTTGGTGGTTAATATGTTAATAATAATGGTTAATGATGATGTTTTTTGTTTTTTTTTTAATGGTTAATGATGATGTGTTTTTTTTTTTTTTTTTTTTTTTGTTTTTGTTGTTTTTTTTTTTTTTTTTTTTGTGGGTTTTTTTTTTTTTTTTTTTGTTTTTTTTTTTTTTTTTTTTTTTTTTTTTTTTTTTTTTTTTTTTTTTTTTTTTTTTTTTTTTTTTTTTTTTTTTTTTTTTTTTTTTTTTTTTTTTTTTTTTTG
>Ga0126342_10005814_pt1 | contig 21683 bp, 16 predicted proteins | sample Cyp1metagenome_FD_92528 | JGI IMG/M metagenome (GOLD analysis project Ga0126342, IMG submission 92528) | Coral microbial communities from Lord Howe Island, Old Settlement Bay, Australia - Cyphastrea 1 metagenome | ecosystem: Host-associated > Invertebrates > Cnidaria > Coral ... | reverse complement strand
GTCAAGATTGGTTGTTCTTGTGATAGCTTTGTATGGCTGCATTCTGAATGCATATTGCAGGCATTATCCCATTGACAGTACCTGCATCATCCCATGTATATATATACATACGTATATATATATATATATATGGAGGTTTCCTAAAATGGGGGTACCCCAAAATGGATGGTTTCCAAAGGACAATCCTATTAAAATGGATGATGACTGGGGGTACCCCCAGTTTAGGAAACCTCCATATATATATACATATATATACACATATATATATATATACATACATCCATACATTGTAACATATATACATTTCATATATATATATACATGGGACCTATGGGATTACATGGCTTATTGGAGTATAGGCCACTTCTTAAGTGGGATGCACATGTGAGTCCCATCATTTCTTGACTTGGATGATAGGCAAATGTACAAAAATCCAGTGCTAAAAAGATGTGTCCTGCTTCCTAAACAGTCCGATCCATCTATGTAGAAAAAAATAATAATCTGGGCAAAACAATGCCATCAACCATTCCCCAGTCATCACCATTTTTATAGGTGGTATAAATCATTCCCAAGTTTGGGTGGTTTATGACATTGTTTTGCCCACATTAGTCCTATGATTGATCTTGGGAATTTCTTTTTGACCATGTTTGACCTATGGCAAATTCCCCCCCTACCTTGACCTTGCTGGGTCAAGTCACCATGGTAGGTCATGGAGGCAGAAGCCAAGTCGGTGATGGAGAGCAAGGATTTAGACAAGGCGTGTCTTTAGCGGCCGTTGAGGTCGTCGTGTAACTGGGGGAAACCACAACGGCTACCATGCTACCATGCTACCATGGCCAACTGGGATGGAGCTGGGAGAACTCCGAGAGGTTTCATGTTTATATCATGGGAAATCAGGAACTAGCCTCCGGTAAACATACAAATAGCTATTGAAAATGGCCATAGAAATAGTGGATTTACCATTAAAAATAGATTTTCCATAGCTATGTTAGTTTAAGTTTACCAGAGGGTACATCTTTTTCTGTCAAACAAACAGAAATGTTTGGCAATTTGGATGATGTCTGCCAAACCAGCAAGGCCAACCAGTAACTGGATACCAGGCAGAAAAAGTCGGTATGGATTTTTCGGTTTCCCCTGAGATCTCTTTGGCAGGATGGCAAGCTGAACCAGAAGGCGCGGTCTCGACGCGCGAAAAATACGGGCTGTTGTGTGATGAATCTGCAGAATCCCCAAAGTCCCTTTCGTACAGAAAAACTTAAGAAACCATAGAATTTGGTTTGAGTAAGTATGATGGTGATTTTTACTAATTTTTAGGATTTTTTAGGTGGGTTCGAAGAGTGAAGGAGTGTTTTCGAAGAGGGAGCAGGTCGAAGCTTATGGTGCCTTTGTGAAAATGCCAAAAGATCAGAAGGGAGTCTTTGCAGATCTTTGCAGATGATCTGACTACTCAGTATATGTACCCATTATACGCCCCTTACACACCCAAGTGTACATCCATTATAGATCCATCAAGCAACCACTAGAATCCACTAGATACCCTTCCTTACCAATCTCTCACTCTTTTTGATGAATTAAATATACCACCTAAACGAAAACATGGTTTTAGTATAGGATCGATTGGATTATTTTGCCCTACCTTGGGCGGCCAGGAATTCTGGTACGACTACCTTCGGCCCGAAGAAGATCATGAAGAAGAGCCATATGAGACTGGACCGACTGGACGCAGGATCCGGTGGTCAATGGCAACATTGGATGAGACTAGTTGCCCCAGTTGAATAAAAAAGTGGGTTCCTCCGGCCTCCGAAAGAGATAATCTCTCTCTCTCTCTCTGTATACATATATATATATATGTATTATTAAAATGGATTAAAATGGTACCTAGCCTAGAGGGTTATCGATCTGGGGTCAAAAATTAGGAGGGAGCGGCGAGGAGCTATGGTATCCATATTCATGACATCTCCCATGACATGAGGAGATGTCCAGAGGGGAAAATCCAATGAATTGGAGGGTGCACACCATTCAAATGGGGGAATGAACCATGCTTCATGATACATGCCAACCATCTACTCAAACTTTACTGGTGGATGCTTCATATTATACAGTCACAGTCCGTCCATGTATGGACCCATGTTCTGCCTATTTTCCGGTGGATGTCCTGTTCGAAAAGTAAGATGTTCCAAGGTGCCATTTTTTAAGAGTTACGATGGAGTCAGGGACTCCTCAACTTCAGGAAACCACTGAGGCATCCTCATTTTTGGGCCTCAATACTGAAACCACATGAAACCACTTTTTTGGGCCGATGGTCGAAAATGGTCGAAATCTGAACCACCCAAGGCAGCCGATTTTTCCAGAATTTTCAAAGAGATTTCCAGATGAACTCATGCTTTCTGGGTGGCCCATAGCCTCAACCGAGGATAGGAATGAGACTTTTCACAGTCTGGACGGTCCTTGGGCAGCGACCAAGAACATTTTTTAACCACACACATGCAGTACCTTAAAGGACTCACAAATGGCTGGTCATTCTCTATATTTCCTTGCATCTTGACAGTCAAAGTTTTGGCAAATGGAATGTAAATGGTTTTAGCCGGACATCTCCCATCATTCAAACAGAGACGACTGCGGCCGTGAAGACATGCATGGTGCTCTTTCATGATGGCTTTCCAGAATGTTTGATCCTTAAAATTTAATTTGCCAGACATGGGATACACCCTAAAACGGGAGTTGGGTCCTGGGAACGTGGCTGACACAGGGGGAAGTCCTCCGGTTCCCTGCCGCGGCACTGTGATGTGAGATTGAAGCATACTAGGTAAACTTTGAGAAACTTCGGATGAGTAGTTCAACACTTGAAGGTTTCTTGCAGGAACAACATAGATACTACCCTCTGGTAATTTAACATAGCTATGGAAAATCACCATTTTCAATGGGAAAATCCACTATAAATGGCCATTTTCAATAGCTATGTTAGTTTACCAGAGGGCTAATTAACTACACACACACACATACTTGTAGTGTCTTTGACTGCCATATTCCATCTTTGAAGGGAGAGTCCGTCTGCTGGCTAAGACGAGACCTGGCCATACCTGGCCCAGGTAACGGAGATGGTTTCATCGACATGCACGAGTTGAAGATGTGGGAAGGTGGCTATTTCTTTCTGGAAGATGCCATCGACAAGGTGCGGCCACCGAAAAACACACATCGTGACGTCACATCGGAATGATGGGTTGAAAAAATGGTGAATCATTCCCAAATGGCCATATGATAACAGCTATTTTTCAGGTTAGTAAATGGTTGTAATTCAGCCAGAAGGGTAGATGGCTTGCTGTTTCTATCCCATGTTCACAAAAGATGAGGGATTTCCGAAATGCAATGATTACGAGCAGGCAGACCCAGCCATCAGTGAGGTCACCAAGTTTTGACGAGTTTAGCATACCTAGAACTGTCCAGAACATTGGATACATTGGAGCAATGACTCAGTTTTGCTCAAAACTCAAAAATGATGTTTATGAGCTTCAGTGATCATGATAAAGTTCATGATATGTTGGGATTTCCATGGTTACAATCAAGAAAACATCTGAAAACGTCTTGTCCTACAACTGGATTTGAATCTCAGCGAAGCCATGTTTTTTTTCCGGCGAAGATTCTGATCATGGCGGACAAAGACGAAGACGGCGAGGCCACCTTTCAGGCCTGGGAAGTGAGCACTAGCCATGGGGGGTTCACTATGGCTAAACCATGGCTCAACTCGAGAAAAAAGTGGGGTTTTCCATTGGTTTTTTCAATGGAACATGGTTCATCTGCTGAATTCAAATGTAGGGACTAAGCCTACTTATCCCACTGAAAAAACCAGGCATATAGTGAGATGAGTCACCAAGTAGGGTAAACTGGTCAACTGCTCCGGACAGATGTGGAAAAAGCCATCGGGAAATGCCAGGATTTTTAACCATCGTCCCATATCATCGCTGTTTTAGCCTCGGCGACTGAAACACTGGGACTATGATGAAGCATCAAAATTTTGGGGGACCCCGATTTTCAGCTAAAGCCACATTGATGAGGAATTAACATGAATTAACCATGTGTGTGTGTGTTAAAGCTGTAGCTGTGAGTCGGTACCAGACTCATCTACAGGAAAGCCTCCAAGAAAAGGGGTGTAAAACGCTTGGGAAATCTGGCGAGAACTTGAAGTCAACTAAACCAATCTCTTGAAATCAACATGGGGATGGGTCAAAACCCTGGTACCTTCTGTTCACCCAATTCATAGCTGGGATTTATGGATGTTCATCCCACTAAAAATGGTATCTATAGGTATTGACCCATACCCACATGGATGGTTTCTACCTTCACCAGAAAATCCCATGGCTTTTTTTGAAGCCGGGCCAAACATCCCAAACAGAACCAACGACTGGGAGGAGCTGGCCGATGCCTGGCACGACATCGAGCTCTCGGGCGTCCAGTTGCCTTTGAAGGGAATCATCGTGCGTGCCCTGGGGGAACACGAGGCACCGGGCACGGGCGGTGAATGCATCTGGAAGATTTAAGTGTGGATTGAAACTCCAAAACTCTTGAAAGCAGCTTGTTTTCTGGGGATAGAAGATGATAGACTGGACATTTAATGACATTTATGAGGATGGGATATAACCTGATATAACCAAACATGCAATAGTGCGGAGATTTGGGGTTGTTTGGAAAATATTGGAGCATACCTGTCCGGTATGGCAATTTCAATAGGAACCATTATGATGAACTGTTTTCACATCGGGAAACGCTCATTTTCAGACAAAGCCATTCTTGGTTTTTCGGAAAATCAGCACCAAATTTTCCACTGAAAACCTGGATTTTCCCTTGCCAAACCTGGGATTTCAGGAGGACACAAGATTGGATTTAGAGTCAATATCTCATTGATATACCCTCTGGTAAATTAACATAGACCCTGGCAGTCATTGGGGTTGGAAGATGAGTTTCCATTAAAACTAGGCTATTTTCAGGGTCAACACGTTAATTTACCAGAGGGTACTTGCCTGATGGACCAACTATCTGGGTCATAAGATTGCCATCATTGAAAAAGTAGATGAACTGTTTGTTGTGAAATTAGCTAAGTCCAGGTTCTGAATTTTATGGCCATTCAGAATGGCCAAATGATCTGGTGAGAGGTCATATTTGGTCTCAAGTTGGGTGATATGAACCACTGGCGTTGAAAAGAACAGCATAGACCAGCTGCAAGATTGGACAAATAAGCATCATCCACTTTACAAGTGTTTTGGACAATTAATCTTAGTTTTTAGATGATTTTAGAACAAGCTTAGTTTCTTGATGTTGGAAGAATCTGATTTTTTTTAGCTGATTTGAGGTCATCTTACATCTGGTTGGTGGTTTGGAACATTTTTTATTTTCCATTTCATATATGGGATGTCATCCTTCCCATTGACGAACTCCATCATTTTTCACGATGGTTATTGCACCACCAACCAGTACATTATTTAGGGAGCAAAAGATGCAGGAAATCCCGTCCATTCCTGGGTTCCAGTTCCAGAGAGGCGGATGGTCGTGCCTCCGAACTGTGATCAGCAGCAGAGATTGCGCGAAGTTTACACCAAAGATGTATATATATATAATATACTATATAATATGCATATGTTACATATGTATATGATTATGTTTCTTGGAAGTTTCACATTCAATACCATATTAATGTATATATATATTCATATATAATCATAATTGGCTCACAGTTTAGTCGAAAACATCACATGTCTCAGGTCCTTTGGTTATATGTTCAGATCATTTTATCTTCAGTCTCTAAGCCAGAAGCAACTTGCTCGGAATTGGTGCTGGAAATTCCGCAGTAACAGCTGAGCAGTGTCTTCCCAGTTTGTGAACTGAAGAAAATTGCAGGAACCTCTGTTGAACATATCGAAAAAGCCAACATTTGGGGAATATCAATGGATTGGTTTAAGGGAAAATCTACAGGAAACCATGGTTTTTACCATCAAATATAGGGGTTTCCTGTAAATTTTCCCATCATCCAATTCTATGAGAATAATTTGGGAGTAAAATCCCCATGGCTTTCCTGGAATGGTTTCCCTTGACCTCCACTGAATGTGGGAAACTCCAAAATCTCGGACGAAACAGGGCCAGCTGAAAGACTATGCTGCGCCGCGAGAAAAAGGATCGGATGCCCTAGCTGCCCGGGCTAGGGCCAGCGATTTTATGATTTGGATGTGGGTCAAAATGGAAGACCTAGCAAACCACAGATGTTAGTCTAGTTTAGTATTAACCATCCAATTATTGGGGTACCTAATTTTGACCCATACCCATTTGCAACAGTAATAATAGTCATGTCAACCCCAGGATGAAGAAAACCCTGACTCTTGGGAACCCACAATGAAATAGTTTATAACATACCATACACATTTTCAAAGATGTGTACCATCCTCATTTTCTTGAACACTTCGGGGTTAGTTTTTTTTTTTTTACATAGATAACATGGGTCAAGTCATTGCATTCTTGACCCACAGATAGGCAAGTAAAACTCATTCATTGCCGGCTTTTCCGTGGAAGGCTGCTGGGTTTTTCAACCCCAATTTTCAGAAACATCAGATCCAGGTGGTTATAGAACTATCCCATTCTATCACGTGATATCCTGAAAAAGTATCCTGTTATATATACGTATACATATATATATATACACTAATGGTTTGTGTTATATAATCCCTATTCAGTTCCTTTTGTGTATTCTTTCTGCAAGATCCGGCACTTTCCTGGGAACTGGAAAAGGACCTCCATTTGCTACATGTTTTTTACTCATGTGCCCACATGGCAGAAAAAAAACTCGGGAAAATGATAAACCATCAAAATTGGGTCACCATGATTCAGAAAAATAATCACTTTGGCATTAATTACCAGCTTTTAATGGACTCAGAGTTCCGTTGCCAAAGATCCCATTGGACCATGGCACAGGGCTGGGGCTTTCCTAAGTCATAGGGCTACCCCCAGTCAGCATCCAGCTATTTGTTTGGGATTTTCCCATGGAAATACACCATCCAGCTGCAGCGACCTTGGGGACCTCCATTGATGGAAACCTCCATGGCCGCAACGACTGAATTCGCTGATTCAAAGACCCCAGGTTTTGAAGACGGCGTGAAAGTGACCAAAGCGAGAGGCCCGGCCTTGGGAAGGGAATGGCAAGGGGAGAATCTGATCCGGACAACCGGTGGCTTTTTTCTAGGGTTTCCTGCCAAACTTGTCCATGATTGAACCAACTATAGAACCAACTAGTAAGGCTTAGTAATTCATGAATCAATGCTGGAAATTTATAGTAATTGCTTGGTGGTTTGGAACATTTTTTTTCCGTTGGGAACAATCATCCCAACTGACTTTCAGAATTTCATATTTCTCAAAGGGGTTGAAACCACCAAAATAGTAATTGCTTGGAAACCTGCGGGTGGTGACCGACTTGTCAATTGGTTGGAAACTCGCAGTGATTGAAACATGGCAGGCCTGCTATGTGGTGTTCTGATGAAATCCCAAGTGGCCTGCAAAATCAAACGCATATACTCATAGACTCAAAGGATTTCTAAGCCAAGTTGGTTTACTTCTTCTTTTTCGGCTAGGTTGTTGAGGTAAATTTCTTGATAGCTTCTCAAAGTGAGGTACCACAAAGAACAAAGCAAGAATTGCTTTGATAGCAGTTTCCACTGGTTTATCGTTTTTCATCCTGGATTTTACCTGGGATTCAGGTTTGTTGAATCCTATCTGCATAGTGTTTTTGATATCGACAAAGGAAATCCCTGGTAGAATTGCATTTATCCATTTTGGGTAGTTGGGTGGGAAGGTATTGTCAATCTTTCATGGAAAACCGATGGTCAATCCCAATTTGCCACTTTAATTCTCATGGAAATCTAGGGGGACCCCCATGAAGGGGACCCCCAAGTGATAAGGGTTTATTCAGGTTCCAAAAACCCTTCGAATACAAAATATAAGTCCAATGGTCTACCTAGAGCTCAGATCCCTCCGCATGTAAAAAATGGGTACCCATTATGACTTGTAACTTTTTTGTTTTTGGGGGGTACTTGGAGGCTCTAAGTAATGGGTTAGTTGACTCATGAATTTCAACAATCCTTGAGGCAAAGCCACCGGGCCATTTTTGCTCCGCAGGCGAGGCGATGCAAGCAGCTGCAGATGCGGCGGCCTCTGGCATGGTCAGCGTGGTAGGCGAGGGCGACATCGTTGGTCTGAAGAATTTAAGCGTTTGTCTCGAAGTGGGGTACCACAACATTCTTAAAGAAAGATGGTCATGGTCATTCACAATAATTAGGGAACATGATTAATTGCGTATGTTGAACGATGAAGTTCGATGGTGATATAGTATCAAAAATTGGGGTAAACATTACCGGCGATATACTATTTGGGAAGTTTTAAATTAGTCTTAACGTTCCATTTGTGATAAAGTTATTTATGTAACAATATTTAACAATTATATCAGCAGTTGGTCATCAAATATACTGGTTGGTGGTTTGGAACATTTTTTTCCATAATATATGGGATGTCATCCTTCCCATTGACTTTCATAATTTTCAAGATTGTTATTGCACCACCAACCAGTATATCATTTAACATGAATCACACAGCATTTGATTTTGACTTTGCAACTTGCAAAATTGGCCGTCCGTTCTCGCTGCTGAGAGGATCTGGACGGTTTTTTTTGTTACTTCGACTGATTTACGGTTTTTGGTTGAATCACTACTACCCTCTGATTATTTAACATAGCCATGGAAAATCACCATTTTGAATAGGTAAACCATCTATAAATGGGCCATCTATACCATGGCTATGTTAGTCATGACCAGATGGTAGGTGGGATTTTTCAAAAGAGAAAGTAAACCAACAGATAATGAAGTTCTAATATCAAGACTTGTAGATAGGTCTTGTGGATCGAAGAAATCCTGCTCCAGTTATCATGGTTGTTTATGCACTTGGATGTGCGTCCCAGTTAGTAAATGGTTTATACCCAGTTATATTAATGGAATGTATATATATATATATACATATATATATTGGATTATATGGGTTATATATGGATTATGAACCACTTGCTAAGTTGGATGCACATCCAAGCATGTCTATACCTAGATCCGTTTGTACAGAGAAAAATTGCTGTAATATACCGATGATCTTGGGACTAGCAATTTCGATGGGTACTTGGAGGCTCTAAGTAGACTGCCTGCGGCAGATACTTTTGCAGCTCTTGAAGATCATTGTATCATGACCTATCCCGGAGAGGACTTGAAGGATGATTTTTGGATGTTTTGTTGCTTTTAATCCAATTTCTGTTGGATGACAAATGTTTTTCCAGCGTGGTTTATGCCCGATTCTGGAACATAGTTGTCGATGATGTGTTGCTTTTAATCCATTGTTTCAGGTTGATGTTGTTTGTTTTTTATCCATTTTTTCTCACCAGCTCGTAATCATTTTTTCCCATTCTGATCCACTTGTTTGGGATGATTTCTGTACCCATAGGATCCATGTATGCTATATATGGTAACATTTACCATCAATATACCCCCAATGTTAGCATATATACCAGCACCATGGATCCTATGGGGTATAATAATCATTCAAAAAGTGTAGAAAACTAATGTTATTCTTTGGCAATCAAACATGGCAAGTAACAAATTACCATCTATAGTTGATTACCAGAATGTAAGCACCGTACAAAAACTGTGAGTCACCATTAATCACCCTATAAAAACAACGAAATCTCCATGTTTCTTGGTTAAAATCATCATTATCTCTATATCAACAATTTTTCTTGGTTGTCTCACCATTCATCACCATTAAATCACCAATTAAAACACCATTATTTGAAACACCATTAAATCACCATTATTGAATCACAACTTTTCTCTATGATCACCATGCGCCAGCTGCCTCGCCAGGTTTGGATAGCGCAAAGACGGAGGAGCTCTGCGCCAAGGTTCGCGAGCTCACGGGGCAGAGGCGCACAGCGGTTTCCCGTGGCGATTGACCGGTCAAAAATGGCGATTTGAGCAGGAAAAATGATGAATTAACTATCAAGACATATCAAGAATGGTGATTTAACCATGAGAAATGGTGAGTCTTTCAAAATGGTGTTTTAACCACAAGAAAAACAGCTATTTCAGCAGGAAAAAATGTAATTTAATTTAGATTTAAGCATGAAACATTGGTATTTCACCATCAACAATGGGGATTAATGATTTAGGTGTGACAAATTGTGATTTTTGCGCAAGAACATTATGAATGAACAATCAAACATGGGGATTTAACTATGAAAATTGGCGAGTGAAGCAACAAAAAAAGGTGGTATACTGGAGATATTCAATGTTTTATGGGTGTAAGAAGCATCAAAAATGGTGGTTTATAACCAACAATCATTGGGATATGTATAGATTATAGGCAGTAAAGATTCTAGTGCAATCGTTTACAGTTTGCCATGGAAAGTGGCCATGTTCAAAACCGGTAAATCTTTCATACGGGGAACTGCTAAATTACCTCAGAGGGATTCTATTTGCATATCTGATAAGGGCGTACCAATAGCGGTATTTCATAGGGCAAGCAAGATTATATTACTTACTTGGTTTCATTTCATATGGAGTTATTCGTCTACACCCCGAAGAATGCAATTTTGATAGTGGCAATGACGATATGCAAACTTTGCTGTTGAAGACAACCCCCATGGGTATTACCAACCATTTAAACAATATTGGTATTTTTCAGGCACATGGGATACTTGGGATACTTGGGTTAGCTTGGATCATTTTCACAAAATTGTCTATGCCGGATTTTTTTTAAAAAATATCTATCTACACATGGCATGGAGGTTTCCGATTCGTCATGGGGGTACCCCGAGTCATCCTCCAGTCATCACTAGATCCCTGGATCCTCCATGTGACATCCCGATGGTCCCTATCCATGACTGAGCCATGCAAAAGATACCCTCTGGTAATGACTAACGCAGCTATTGAAAATGATCATTTATAGTGGATTTACCCATTAGAAATGGTGATTTTCCATAGCTATGTAAACGTTTACCAGAGGGTACCTAGCTGTTGGTTGATGAAATATTCTGATGGTCATGGAGATGAATTTCACCAAGAATTTTTGCCGAATAAACATGGCGGATGCAAACAACTTTTTGAACTGCACATCCTGACAAACCAACCAGTTGGGTGCTTGGTAAATCATTCCAATTAAAGGTATACGGTATACACAATAGAACACAATGAGTTGATGACTTGTTGATGTGGATGCCACATTATCTACATACCGGTACCAGAAGTATACTACTTATAGATGGTAGATTGGATATTAAAATATATCTATAATCTATGACTGCAAAGCATGTCTAGAGTCTAAAACTGTATTTTTGGATTGTATGGGATTGTATATAGATTGGATATATCTACGACCCATGGCTTTCCGCACGTTTCGAAATTTCCGGGATGGGTCAAAGAAAACCAGTGGACCATAGTGGACTCACCGAAACTCAAACCATTTTCCCAGCTTTATCCTCCGGTCATTTGTTACAGTTTGCTATTGAAGCCATGGCCATAGAAATAGTGGATTTACCCATTAAAAATGGTGATTTTTCATAGTTTTGTTGTATGTTTACCAGAGGGTCATGGGGGCTTCAACTTCCCCAATTTTGAATTTATTTTGAACATGGTGGTGATTTTCCATCGTTTTTTGTAAACGTTTACCAGAGGGTAACTTTTTTAAAAGCCATACCCGATGAAATACTGGAAGCTGATATCTTGGATTGCAAATATTCCTGGCGCTCCGCAATGGTTTCTCCCAGCACCAAGTTTGGAGAGATGGGGGTATCTTGACATGCCGCGCCCCACCATTCGTTTCCCCATTCGTTGGTATATCAACCCCATGAACTGATATTAACCATAGATAAATCTACCATAGACATCCATAAACCATAGAATTCACCTAGTTCTAAACCCCTTCAAAACCATTCGTTTCCCCATGGTTCTGGTTCTGTGTCCTCTTTGCGCGGAGATCTCCGCGCTGTAGGATCCAAATCGCCAACTATTTGTGCAAAGGAAATTACACGGTCGCTGCCTTAAGACCTGAGCCATGAACAAGTTATACCTGGTTGAAGGGGTATGAAATGGGACTTATATATATGGCTCTGAACCATCAAACATGTAGATAAACATGACTGGTTGGTGGTTTGGAACATGAATTTTATGACTTTCCAGAAACAGACGTTCCATTCAGTTGGGAATGGAAAATCATCCCAACTGACTTTCACTCCATGATTTTTCAGAGGGGCAGGTATACCACCAGCCAGATAAACATGATATGGCTGAAAAATGAAGGTTGATTGGTGATTGTTTGGGATCAACCAGCTAGTAACTAGTATTTCATCAGAGATATCGGTATTTTTTAGTGGTTCACCGAAAAAATGCCCTGTAGCAACCCCCCAAAAAAGATAGAAAAGTAAGAGTCCTACTATAGAAGAGTATGTAAATAGTGGTAAGTTGCTTTTGAACCTTTTTTTGGTGGTGGTTGCTGTACAGTTGATGTTCCGAATGTTGCCGATGATGACCCCCAGCCGACGCTCCCTCAAACACTGTAGGAATGCATTGTGTTTTTGGTTGGCTCGGCATTTTCGGTTTGATAAAACAGTGGGGAAAGTCCAAACGAAACCTATAGATTATATTTGCGCAATCCTGTTCCGTAAGCAAATCAAATCAAAGCACTAGTCTTTAATGAATATATGATATATGATGATAATATGCATACATATGTATCTGCAATTACGTATATCATTGCCGTATCATATAATTATATATATATATACATACATATATATAATATATGCTAGGTATTTGCTACGGCAAGTACGATACGAAGTTGCATCATATGATATAATGTTTCTAGATACAACAAATATCAATAGATTCTGGAATCATGTATCAACTACATATGACTTTGACAATTGTACAATAACATGTACTACAATTGTATACAAGTTTTTTTAGTATACATGTACTTTTTTTTTTACATATCCTCCATTTTCATAGGATTTTCCCTTACCATCTGGTTATTTAACATAGCCATGGAAAGATCCACCCATTTTTAAGTTCGGTAAACCATCTATTTCTATGGGCCATCTATACCATGTTAAATAACCAGAGGGTATCTCCATTTGATGGTTGGTCAATCTACTTTCCTTGGGGTTGATCCTTTACTCCCCAGTCATATCCATGGTTGGTGGGAAAAAAAAGTATACCTCCATTGATGGAAACCCCCCCATTTCTACCCAACCAGGTCTCAGGCGACAAGGACGCCTGTGCCAAGCTGGCGGAGATCGCGAAGCCAGAGTTCAAGGTTCGAGCGTTCGGCGCGGAGGATTTGATGAATTATTTGGGTTTAACCATAGGAAAACCATAGGAAAACCATAGGAAAATGGTGGTTGAATGGGATCTAATGGGATTTCAATAGGATTTACCCGGCCTGGTAAACATACAAAACTATGGAAAGATCCAGCATTTTAATGGGAAAATCCACTATAACATCATTATTACTACAATCACCATTTTTAATGGGAAAATCCACTATAAATTGATGATTTGAGAATACAATGTGGGGCCCCCCAGTGATGTTGGATGGTTTATAAACCCCATGAATACTATAGTATCTATAGTTATAGGTACCATAAACCATAGTGACATTGGAGTTATGTTCACCAACTTAGCTATCGTTTGGGGGCCCCACTTTGTATGATTATGATGATGTTGTTGGTGGTGATGATAGCGAGGATGCTGGCGATGATAATGATTCGATGAATCGATGATCCTTTACGGGTTATGAAAAGGGTCACGATTTTTGATCTTTGACCATATTTGAAAACAAGTGATGGTGAGAATAACCATGTATCAATGATATATCAATGATCAAATTTTCGATGATGGTCATGTAGCTATGGGTGAACCTACCAAAAAAAATGGATGGTTTGATTCCACAGGGCTGCTCCAATTTTCCGGCGAATCGTAGCCGCGTTTTTGTCCGAAAAAACCTATCGCAAGGGGGGTATCAAGTCTGAAACATAGATGTGGCTATGGATCAATACCTATTAATACCATTTTTAGTGGGATGAACATCCATAAATCCCAGCTATTTTGATGTGAACTACAGGGGTACAAGGTTTTGACACACTGCCATGTGTTTCTGTTCCCGGAAAGCCCCAAAGCTGGTGGTTTTTGAGCATGGTTTGAACATGTTTTAACCGTAGATCTTCCCGTTGAAGCCATGAATTGATGCCTCGCGCAGGCGCGCTTGGCGGTGCCTTTGGCCGTGGCCGGAGCTTTCCACACGGACTTCATGGTGGGGCGAGCTGGAGATGTTGAAAAACCAACCATTGGGACGGTTTGGACCATTTTGATCCATTTTGGACCATTTTGGACCAATATGTTTTATAATTATGTTTTATGACTTTCCAGATTGGGAATATTTTATCCCAACTGACGAACTCATATTTTTCAGAGGGATTGAAACCACCAACCATTAAGTGATTGGCAGTTACATTCTGAATTCGATGTAATTTCAAGACTCTTCAAGACTTTTCAAGCCAATCTTCAACTTGGAGAGAACTTAAGACTATATAAAAACACATATAAAACCATAAGAGACTCTTCAAGGCAAAGTTGCCTCAAGTTTCATTCATCTGGGGGGGTTCCGTGTTGTGTACCCCCAACTCATCCAGTGGATGACCGATGACCCAGGCCCCAGCGGTGGAGAAATTGGAGGAGGTTCTGGCCAGTCAGATAGCCCAATATCCCAAAAATTGAGGCTACTTGGAGGGTCTAGGTATAGATATTACATGTCATTTATATATGTATATGTATATATACATACTTACAGGATATGAAACAGAATTCTATAGGACTTAGCCAACATGTGGGAGTCTTTCTGGGAAAGCCCGTTCGAACGAAATATGTGGGCTATTTTTTTCATTGCTACGTTTGACTACGAAAGGGTAGCCACTGGCTGAAGCCACATCGCCCGTTCAAACATCCCCATTCATTTGTGTCCCAGTCATATGCGCAAAATCATCCCCTACCTTTTGTTGCATATGTACTATATAGAAAAAGACGGGTAATGATGGTTTCGATTTTTTTTTTCAGAGATTTCTTCATTTTCCATATACCGAACATGCCTGATTAATATATATCTTTGATGTTCGGTTTTCGATCACTAAAACCTGTGCTGAAGATGATGGTCAATGGGATGCCGAGGCGTTGATTTGCAAACACCACGGATCCCAGTGGTGTCCAATGTGGATGCAAAGTGTGGATGCCCAATGGTCAACGTATTACTGTCACCTCAAAACTCAGAACATGATCAGGGTCAACACTCTATGTAAATCTCTCTTATCTTTAGACAATTCCTGCATCAACTCTAGTCTGTCAGTAAGTTACAGTAGCACCCAAACTCGGAATAAACATGAATAAACCATGGTTGACCACTGAAGAGCCATCGCCTCAAACTGGTATCCCCAAATCTTATATTAAACAATCTGATGACAACCATCCAATCTCAGATGAGAATTCTTGACCTCTGATATTCCCCCACGTGTATTCTATGCAACCATCATATCCTAAGCATCATCCCCAAAACTGGTCTTCAAGAATCTGATCAAATAGATACTGATAGTCCGAAGCAATCATAAAATCTGATCATCAATTCCCTTAATCCGAAAATTGTCCCAATCCTAAATGGGTTTGATATCACCATTAAGTCCCATTAAATCCCATTAAATCCCATTGAATCCCAATAAATCCCAATAAATCCCATGAAAATCCCAATCTTCCCTCAATTTGCCCATGATAAATCACCAGTTCTTTTCGCAGTAAAATCCTAATCCCAAGGCCCCACGGCGATCCAGAGACCATCAAGGCGCGATGGTCATCGATTGTCAGTAGTATTCATAAAACTTTAGAACTTGTACATACCCTCTGGTAAATTAACATAGACCCTGAAAATAGCATAAAATAGCCTAGGTTTAATGGAAACTCATCTTCCAACCCCGATGACTGCCAGGGTCTATGTTAATTTACCAGAGGGTAATTATAATATGAATAATATATGAAATTATAAAGTTATAAAGAATATATTGTATATATTGACAACTTTGTCAACTTTATGAATATCATTGACACTATATATATATGATAATCTTTTCATATAACATGTATTATAATCATATATATATATAATTATATAATCATACTGTGTACATAAATGAGATTATATTACACTTGTGATACATCAGTCATGCACAACAAAAAAATGTATATAGTCAATTACGTGATGTACCAAATATGATTGTCCGCGGCTCATTTTTACATACAATAGTATAACAGTAATATTGATAGTAATAACAAGAATTACAATCATGATAACAATAACAACAATAATGATAATGATAATCATAATAATAACAATAATGATTATGATAATAACATAATGATAGTGAATAACTATGATTGGTATTATCATTATATTATATACACTATATATAATGTACTTATCATACATCAGTAGTGCACAACTCTATATCGAAGCCGCTGTCGTAGGCCACTCTGGCGAAGCAGGTCACCTCACCAGTGCAGCACCTTGGTGTTAATCAGGAGACATTATGGGGAATCAGTATGGGAATACGCTCTGGTATATTAACAGTTCGACCCTGGCAGACAGGGGTTGGAAGATGAGTGAAACCATGAAAACTAGGCTATTTTCAGGGTCAACAAGTTAATTTACCAGAGGCTAAGTGGGAAATTGTGGGTTAAAAGCCACCCTTCTGTTCACCAAAGTAGCTGGCATCCATGATCACATGGATGTTGATCCCGACTCTAAGTCCTTCTAAATATACTATGATAGGTTTTGACCCGGGAATATGTATTTTATGGGATAAAAACATGTATTTTATGGGATAAAAGATGATAAGCGTATGGGAATATGATCATGTTCTATACGATTCTATAGAAAAACTCCCCCTTATCAGGCATTTTCCATTGCCATGTTTGATAACACCGGAGGGTATATAATGGGAGTATGTATTCAAGTACGGGAGTATGGGAGTATGTTTTTAAGGGGCACTGGAGTAAGTATGGGAATAAATATGGGACTACCTACTGGGAATATCATAGGGATATATAATGGGATAAATACGTATCGCATGGGTATATCATCTGGAAAAATCATCTATAATCTAAGGATTTTTGCCAACCCCCAGAGTTCATACCCCAATCCCCCGATTCGCAACTCGCAACGGTCGCGGGGTTCTGCGACATTTTTTTGGGGAAGCCTGGACTGCAACTATTGGGGTTCAGGGTTGCCCGCTGCCTAAGATTTTCCACTTTTTATCTCATATTTAACCCTTGAAACTGGGCTATTTTTACCCTGGACTGCAGCTATGACTGAGGGCCTGCATACCTGCTATTCTGGGATATTTCTTGTGAGTTGGAAAAGTATAACCCATTTTGTTTTACTATGTTTTACTCTTATATCACCCATCAAGTTGGGGTATAAAGTTGGAAATCCCCGGACTAAATGGAGCCAAAAATAGCTGGGAACATCATCTACCCTCTGGTGAACTAACATAGCAATGGAAAATGGCTATTTATAGTGGGTTTTCCCATTGAAAATGGTGATTTTCCATTGCTATGTTAGTTCACCAGAGGGTATTCCGGATGAATTATGTTGTGACCTCATGTCCCTTTTCCGTCGTTGGAATGATGGGAATTGGATTCGGGGAATCATTCCCAAATAGCCGCATGACAGCAACTATTTTCAGGTTTCTTGAATAATTTTAATTCTGCCAGATACATGTCATTAGATATATCTAGTGGTGTAGATATAGATGATATGAATGATATGGTACATATGTGAACAACCATGTGGATATGGATGATAACTATGTACAACCATGGTGTGGATATAGATATAGTGGTACATAGGATATGGTGTACAACTGCAAAGCCATAGGGTATGTATGTCCTGACCACATCATCCTTTTCATTGATTGTATGATATTATATACCCTCCGGTGTCATCAAACATGGCAATGGAAAATATCCCCTAAGTGGGGGTTTCGTATAGAGCATGATCTCATCTATAAATGGTGATTTTTGCATTGGAGGGTATAGACAATATCAACCTACTTGCTTGGGTCCCCATCTATCCGGCAGTACTGGAAGCCCACGCCCACAGTTCAATGCAGTTGATCCCTAGTCAAAATCATGATTTTCCAATTCGCAAACTGTAACAGATTGCCAGAGAGTACCCAGTAATTACATGTTTTATTCGGGACGCCCAACAGTCTTTACTTGGTGGCTCATCCCACTAACTAGGTTATATCCTTGGTTTTGTTCGTGGGATGAGTATGGTTAATCCACTTATAACTAGGGTGAACCAACCTAATGTGGGTGAAACAAGGCCATAAACCATCCCCCAAATTACCCTAAATAAGTGGTATAAACATGTATAAACCATTCCCAAATGGGTGGTAAACATGGCATTGTTTTACCCACATTACTTGAGATTCGTGGCTAGTTCACCAGCAACCCCTGACGTGTCAAGGTGGGAAACCCAGATGAAGGACTTGGCTGATGGGCGCGAAAAGCCTGTAGCAACTGTGCGTTGCATCGTCCTAAACGAAAAAAGCATCATACCTGTGATTCATTGACCCTATACTGCATATAAAATGTACATGTATATATATAATGTATGTATGTATATATATATATATTATGTATATGTATAATTATGTATATATATGCATATACATGATATGTATGTGTATATATATATATATATATTAACAGGTACTAGTAGATAGATTATTTTATATACACATATCATACCTTGGCTGGCCTGTATGTTTTCTGTATGTTATCTGGAACTTGTTCAACAGATATAAACATAATATATAAACGAGATCTACTGCAGTGAAAGTATAAATGACAACACAAACATATATATATATACATACATACACACATATAATATACATACATGTTCATCCCCCGCGTTCATATGAGAAATTCCTCGGAAAGGACCTTTCATCCTCTGGAACCTTTGAGCAGGGCTTTGAGTGTGGCCCCGGCAAGGCCCTTTGGGGATCCGAGGAGCCCTCAACTGGGGGCGATTTTTTTTTGGGGATGGAGCCTACATGGATCCGTAAAAGCTGGATGGTTTATAACCCATAGGATCCATGTATCTGGGTTAATTTCATCACGACCTCACTGTTCTCCCGAGCCCTGGAAATCATGGTTACTAAGGGGAATCATCCCCATTCATGGCCGAACTATTCAGGTTAGTGAAATATTATAATTTACCCAGCTGGATGGTTTATAACCCTCTGGTTATGACTAACAGTTCGCCATGGCTAAGCCAGATGGCCCATAGAAATAGATGGCTTACCGAACTTAACAATGGGGGATCTTTCCATGGCGAACTGTTAAATAACCAGATGGTATAATCTATGGTACCCATAGGATCCATGGTGCTGCTATATATGGTAACATGGATCCCATCAATATACGCCCTTTATGCTAGCATTAATATACCAGCACCATGGATCCGTCATGGGTAATGGAACATATTATTAAAGTGGATGATTTTCGGGGTACCTCCATTTTTTGGAAAAACCTCCAAATTCATTTCAAGCAACTATGAGAGTGGGGATTCAATTGTCTTATCCATGTGGATTCAATTCAACAAACCATCATAATAACCTGGTTGGTGATTTGGACCATTTTTCATTTTCCCCAATAGTTGGGATGATGATCCAATCTGACTAATATTTTTCGGGGGGTTGACACCACCTTTAGTAATAGAATATAATAGATGTACAAGGCAATGAGAAACATATTGATCTAATGAAACTGTTGGTGTTTTAGTGACAGTTTTGGGTGCAGATTTGGATGAAACGAAGCTATCTTCTGGAGCACTCGTTCTTTATGGATAAAAAAGGATCACTAAGTTTTGCATATCCATAAAGAAGGGATTGAAAACTGAATATGCAGGTTGATTATCTATGAAAGATATGCATATCCACATTTTTGGATAATTGGTTGAAAATTGAAGGGATTGAAAAAAATGAAATGCTGGTACTAACCACCAGGGGTTCTTGCAACCATCCAATTAAATCAGCCTATTGAACTAAGCCCAGAATGGATTTTTTTCAATGGCTAACTAAGCCGATTCTCAGGTGATGTGGCCATAGAAAACCCTTGTGGCTAAGTGAAGTTTTCTGAAATCATATTTCCACACATGAGGCTGTATCTGCTGTACATGCTGAAGTCTGTATATGTAGTATAAGATGCAGAGGTTTTTATCTATTTTCTTCACTTGCTGACATGATCAAAACTGGTCATTCGACTTATTGACTTGTACACATTGCCACATGTGAATAGACTTGTGATTCGTCAAAACCTATGATTCACAGATGTTTTTTTTTTTAACATGCTCACTACGGTACGAAGCTTTTGATTCATGATCGATAGCCGAGCAAAGATTATACAGAACTTCTGGACTCAAATAATGTAGTAAATCCAAAAGCATAAACATGCATTAAACCATCCCCCAATTTTGCCAGAAATGGATAGACATGGATGATATAAACCATTCCCTCCTCGTTGATTGTTTGCCTTTGCTTCGACTGGTGGATCACCAGTCGTCACCATCGGTTTCCATATTTCAAATCATGAACTGAGGACTTGGATGATTTTTTATGGATACATGTCCTAACAAGCCACGGAAGGCTCCATTTCTTGACATGACTAAGCCCTCCATTTCGGAGATGAAAACGGAAGCCTGGTTGGTAAAGGCATGGTATGTAAAGGCTAGGTCCAAGGCATAGCTAATTCTTTGGCGAATTTTCGACAAAAAAACCAGGGATCGGAGGTATAGCTGACTAATAGATGGTATATATAAATTGTTTAAATGGTTTAATAGGTATATATATATATCCGATCCCTGGTTTTCACCTATAGATTAATAGAGGTATAGAGCTAACCCTCGATTAATAGGGTATATAGCTATTTATAGATATCTTCAACTGATTGATTTATGATGTACCCTCTGGTAGACTAACATAGCTAATTATGGAAAATCACCACTTTAATAGGTATATATAAATCAACTATAAATGGGCCATGTTCAATAGCTTTTTGTATGTTACCAGATGGTATATCCATCAATATCCCAGTATTATCCCATCATTATCCCAGCAAATCATCCCTATAAAACCATATTAAACCATAGTAAAGCCATTAAACCTCCATTAGTTTCAGCCATTGGGGCAGCTCCCAGCCAGCTCACAGGTCATTGCAGGCATCATGAAGCGCATTGACAAGTCGCTTGGCCTAACAACCGACCCGGTTGGCTGTTGACCCTCGATTTTTGGACAGAAAAACCATGCTTGAAATAGGATAGCCTCTGGTACTTTACCATGGGACTATGAAAATGACCCATTTATATCTATAGATGATTTACCCTCTGGTATATTAACATAGACCCTGGTGTTCGTCATCGGGGTTGGTTTGGACTAGTCACGAAAGGTAGCTCCAGAGGGGCTACCTTGAGTTTTACTTTACGAAGTAAAGGGGAGGGCGGCCAGCCCCGTT
>Ga0126342_10005813_pt1 | contig 21685 bp, 24 predicted proteins | sample Cyp1metagenome_FD_92528 | JGI IMG/M metagenome (GOLD analysis project Ga0126342, IMG submission 92528) | Coral microbial communities from Lord Howe Island, Old Settlement Bay, Australia - Cyphastrea 1 metagenome | ecosystem: Host-associated > Invertebrates > Cnidaria > Coral ... | reverse complement strand
TAGATTTATTTAGGGTTGGTTTAGGGTTTATTTAGGGTTGGTTTATGGTTGGTTTAGGGTTTATTTTGGGTTGGTTTAGGGTTTATTTAGGGTTGGTTTAGGGTTGGTTTAAGGTTTATTTAGTGTTGGTTTAGGGTTTTTCTTCAAGGTTATTTAGGGTTGGTTCAGGGTTTAGGGTTGGTTTAGGGTTTATTTAAAGTTGGCTTAGGGCTTATTTAAAAGGGTTGGTTTAGGGTTATTTACGGGAAGATTTATTTAGGGTTTGGTTATGTGCGGTTGGTTTAAGGTTTCTTTAAGGTTGGTTCAAGGTTTATTTGAGGTATATTTTCGGGTTTCTGGGTTGGTTTAGGGTCTATTTAAAGTATGTTGAGGGTTGGGTTAAGATACATGTAGGGATACAAGGTGTGCATATAAAGATAAATAGATAGATAGGCAAATAGATAGATAGAAAGATAGATATATAGATAGATGAATAGATGGATAGATGGATAGATGGATGGATGGATAGATGGATGGATGGATAGATAGATGTATGGATGGATGGATGGATGGATAGATGGATGGATCGATAGATCGATAGACTAGATAGACTAGATAGACTATATAGACTAGATAGACTAGATAGACTAGCTAGATAGATAGATAGATCGATGGATGGATCAATAGATAGATAGATAGATAGATTAGACAGATTAGATAGATTAGATAGATTAGATGGATTAGATAGATTAGATAGATTAGATAGATTAGATAGATTAGATAGGCTAGATAGATTAGATAGATTAGATAGATTAGATAGGATAGGATAGGATAGGATAGGATAGGATAGGATAGATAGATAGATAGATAGATAGTAAGATAAGATAAGAGAAGAGAAGATCAGATAAGATAAGATAAGATAGGATAGGATAGGATGGATGGATAGATGGATAGATGGATAGATAGACAGATAGACAGATAGACAGATAGACAGATAGACAGAGAGACAGAGAGACAGACAGACAGACAGACAGACAGAGAGATAGACAGAGAGAGAGAGAGATATATAGATAGATAGATAGATAGATAGATAGATCGATAGATAGATAGATAGATAGATTAGATATATAGATTAGATAGATTAGATAGATTAGATAGATTAGATAGGTTAGATAGATAGTTAAGATAGTCACTAGATCAATAACATACCATGGAACAGTGGGGTGACTTGATCAGACCTAGGTTTCATATATTTGCATTTGTAATCTTTCTTTTCATATATTTCCTTTTATATATTTGTGTTGTTTTTGTTTTTTTTGAGTTTTCTTGTTTTTTTTCATGTGTTTTTTAGTTTTTGTTTGTTGTTTTTGTTTTGTTTTTTGTATTGTTTTGGTTTTGCCTTATGTTTTGTTTTTTTTTGAGTTTTTGTTGCTACACAAACTTTCTTGCCTTATGTTTTGATTTTTTTTGATATTTTTGAGTTTTTTTTAGCTTTCCTAAGCTCATAATATAGCATTTCCTTTTTACAGCTAGAGATTTTTTGAGATTTTTTGATTTTTTTGGAAATTGTTTTATCATTTAAAACAGTTTAAATCTCAAAAAAAAAAAAATCCTATACTAGTACCATGGAAACCCTACCGATCCAAACCCTCACTGATCCATGGTATGAAATTTATCTGGTGAGATAGAGTAGATAAATAAGATTAGATAAATAAGATTAGGTAAGATAAGATTAGGTTAGATAGATAAATAGATAGATAGATAGATAGGTAAAGCATGGTAAAGCCACAAAAGCCACACACCCACAAAAGCCACAGAAGCCGCAAAAGCCACAAAAGCCAGGCTGGAAAACAAACACAAAAAACAAAAATAAACAAAAAAAACAGGAAAAAATATCCCTCCTTTATTTAATTAATTAATTAATTAAATATATATATGCAGTAACAAACAACCATAGCAATAAGAATAACAATATATATATATATCAATACATTGATGATGATGATAATAATAAGACACAAGAAGACCAGAAATCATCCACAGTATGTCCTGTCATGTCCAACTTCAGGCGCCTGCTCTCAACGTTCTCGCAATCATTCTTCCTTTCCCAAATGGTATTTTCACAGACTGGGGGATGCCATACATCTCCCCCTTTGATGGGGAAGCTTATGATCAACCATATCAACCATGAGATTTGCTGGGCTTGCCCTGCCTTTGTTTTCAAACCTCAACAAACTCATCCAATCACAGGGTCGCCTTGCGAGCCATGGATTTGACCAAAGGAAGGTGACTGTGGCTGTGATCTTCACGGTTTATGGCTTGCGATTCTGCCCTGACAGGACCTGCTACAGCTAAACTCCCTGACTGATTATCAAATGGCAGGAAGAAGCGCTGTTTCAACTTGCACGAGATGGTGTCTGCGCCAGTTTTCCACACCGAGCCACTTGCAGCTATGGGAAGTGTCGGGTGCAGTGCTGTTCGCATATTTTGAGGATTCACGTTGTCTGTCACAATCCCCAAGCGAAACTTTTGACGTGCAGGTTTTCTGCTCTTGATTCATCTACATATTTATATACATCTTATATGTCTGCTATGTCTTATATATCATATCTATATCTATATATATCCTAGAATTGGAATGGCAAATGCCGCAATAAATCATTAGAAATCCCTGTATTTAGTGGGGAAAAATGTGGCCTGCGACTTTCCCTCAAACAAGTGCAATAACACAATGAACCCAGTCATCAACCCCAACATCTCTCAACACCTTCGCCATGACACTGGTGGGAAAAAAAACTGGTCATGGCTGATGAAGATATAAAGATTTCAACCGCCCAGACCCAAATAATCACAAGTTCTCTATAAAGGATTATAAAGGAATCTGGCATATTTAGGTCATTATAGATTTCTGATAACTGGAATCAACCACGCGCGCTCAATTTTAGGTGGGCTCTCAGTGGCTGTAGCGCACACCTGGCAAGGCTGCTGCCAGCCTAACTGCGAACCATATGGCTATGGATCATATCCATTTTACCATGGGCAACCTCAAAATAACTGGCAGATGGATGTTCATCCCCGAAGATGGTTTCACAGGCTTTGAAGTGCGGCCGATTCGGATTGTCATGATGGTCATATTCAGTTTCACAACATTCCACAACCATTCCAGGCTGCCTTTGCTCCTTGAGCCACCAATTGCGTGGACCACCTCAGAATCTTCCAAATGAAAAAATTCGACCAAGCGTTGCTCATGGACTTGGCCCCTCTGGTGACTCCTGGTGGAATCCGAAACACGGTTCTTTTCTGTACCCTGCTATCATGGCACCACACAGGATAAACGGCGACAACTTTTTCCTGGCTTCCCGAACCCGTGCCGGTGATCTCGCATGTCGCTTGGGCCTCTGCACTGCAAAGCAAATGACACCAAAGAGATCAGCTGATCCAAGGTCTCTCCATGTCTCTCCACTGTTCCTCCGGCCCTCTGCGCCTTTGAGAGAGTTCCTGCACAGCCTGGGGCGAGGTGCAAGCCAAATTGCTTGAGGGCTGTGCAATGACCAGCAGCTGCTCAGTCTCCACACTGCCCTAGCGGTCCCAAAATGTCCCAGCTGCTGGTCCCAGCTATTTCCGCGCCTTTGAAATGCGGCCCATGCACACGGCAGACATGTCCTGAGCACACCCGTCCCACTGCATGGGGGCTGCCTCTTTTCAAGCGAAGTTGAGGCCCCCGCACGAGTGCCTCGCATGCTGCCACCTACCATCCAGCACGGCCAAAGTTCAAGAGGTGATATATAAGAGAATAGGCTTGTCCAAATTCCAGCCCTGCTCCAAATTGGAGAGTAGGATCAGTAGACTGATATGGGCATGGGAAAACCGAAGATATCAAGGATAAGGTGGTTTACTACTATACTCCGTACAAGCCCAGTGTGGTCAGCTGCCGGTGATATCTCCCCATTTTGCTGATTAAAGCCCTGGGCCCTGATCAGGATTCACCGCTGTGCATTCACTAAAGCAAGACATTGCACTACCAGAAGCATATGACGATCATCCCCTGAAAATATGATGTGTTTGTGACATGTTGTGACCATTCAAAATATTTGAAGATGTTTGGAATCCCCCATGCTGGTATACTTGATGGTTTTCCCATGTTTATCATATATGAAAATGCCACTTTTGTATACTTTTGTCAGTCAATCATCCATCATAACTATCATCCATCTATCGCCTCCAATTGAATCAGAATGCTCCGAATTTACCTTGCCCGGAAGTATCGAAATTTACCAATTTACCGATTTACCAAATTTATCCAAATTTACTATGGCCCGAAGATGCCCGAAGAGCGGCGTAAAGCCGTAAAACGGTAAATGCGTAAAGGCGTCATGTATCAATGTGGTGGAGCGTGAGGAGCCAGACGCGGTAAAACCGTAAAACGGTAAATTCGTAAAGTCATGTAAAGTCGTAGCATTTTACTGATTTACCGATTTACCGAGTTTACAGAATTTACCTTGCCCGGACGTATCGAAATTTACCAATTTACCGATTTACCAAATTTACCATTGCCCGAAGAGCGGCAAAATTTACTAATTTACCAATTTACCAAATTTACCATTGCCCGGAGAGCGTTCTCTCCTTAGCATCATGCCTTACACAGTGACGGCTTAGAGAATAAGGCCGGGTCCTCAGGTACCGCCCCAACCTTGATACCCCCCGGAAATGTCATTGTTGTTACAGTAATTGTTTACTTCACCATAGTTGGACCTTGTTCTAAGAAATACGTGGAAGAACCTCCCTCAATTTCCAGATTTGTCCAATTTTCATCAATTTTCATGGTGAGTATGTCATGTTCCTATCCTAAGCATCAGACTCCCCACATGTTTCATGGGTTTCACCCCACAGGTTTTGCTTGGAGTCCGCCCCCATCCCCCCCTGCCTTGCAGCACCATCTCCTGCACCTCTGGCACCTGCTCCCTGAGCACTGTGGCAGCGCGGTCGCTGAGTTCGTGGTCCTACAGTTCGACTGGGGTGGAGGGAGTTGGGGAAAGGTTGGGGAAAGGGAGAAATGAAGGGTTGAACCATGGTTGAACCATGGTTGAACCATGGAAAATGGTGATTTTACCAGCAAGAACTGTGATTTTACCCTCAACAATTGTGATGTTACTATCAAAGACATTCAAACACGGTGATTTTGGCATAGCAAATTGTGAGGTCCAAGTGATTTCCTGATTTTACCATGGGCAGATGTATGGCGAGGAGAAGAGGACCACGTGGCAACAGAAGGGTAGATGATCAACAGAGCAGATATACAAGTCAGCCAGATGTAAAATCTGACCATTAAAGAGGACACGAGGCAGATTCGGCCAAGGACAAATGAAAGGTTGTTCCAGACAATGGCTCTGACACCAAGACAAACTCCAATATCCGAACTGTACAATTTGAGATCTAAATATTTGCAGCTGAGGGGTTGGAGAGCCCACCGGGGGGGTATCTTTTGTAAAACGAAGGTTTTACCCATCAAACATATGGGTCTTACCATAGAAAAGTGGTTTCGTTGAAAATGTCAGGACAAAAAGAAGTTTCAATCATCAAGAACGGAGTTTGATCCTCATTAATTAAACATCATTGGGTGATAACCATCAAAAAGTATGTATATATATATATATATATATTATGTGTGTGAGTGTGTTTTTCAAAGGGGAACATGTATCGCCAAAAAATTATGATATGACTACACATATCTTTACATAACTTACAGCAACTAAAAGCAATAAATGATGGAAATGCATTCATACCATATCTCTCACAACCAAAAAAAATGTTGAAGAATCGATGAAACAGAACAAACTCTTACCAATGACAAATGATCCAGATGTTACCTGTGAACACCAGAAATGCATTGATTGTTTGATATTGTTTGATGACAACCAACGAGAATAAGGATATGATCAAGGTGGGCATATAACAGGACTGGCCAGTGGGTGGATGATTTCTTTTAATGGGAACCCCTCCATTGGGAGCAGAGTAACGGAAAATCAAGAAGTTTTGCCACTCTTTTTTGCTTGGAGAAAATCGAGGTAGTAGTAGTCAAACATAACACATAGAAATCCGCACATTTTGGATTTGATGTGTCAATCAAGAAATGTGCGCAATGTCAAATGTGTGAAGGATTCCACACTGCCGAGTCTCCATGACAAATCGATCGACTTCACGATTGAGCCCTACAGCAGAATGGAGGGCAGGGTGTTTTGATGTGTTTGGCCTGTTTTGCATCACTGGGTTCTTTTGAGAAATATCAAGGCGGGAAACCATGGGGGTGTTGTCATCCCAAACATTGATAAGCATGAGAGTGTTACTGTGTGATGTTTCCTGAAACTCATTTTGGAAACTTGGTGATTCCATTCCTTCTTGAGACCGGACCGAGTCAGGAAACCACCAGCTGTTGACAAAATCACTGGTTTAGGCTGCCGAGCATCCTCCAGCTGGAGCAACCTGATCAGGGCGGGTAGGCGTGGTAAAATTGAGCTGGACAGTGCTGACTCAGTGCTGACTGACAAGACTTCAATCTCTGAAACGGTCTACACCGCGAAGCTACCACAATGCAGGCGCTTGTGCGCCTCGTGCTGTCGCTTGGTTCCTTCAGTCTGGACATGTCTGGACATAGTTCTAGTTCGATGGCCACAACATCCCTGGTCTACCCTGGTAGTGGGACCTGTTTTTTGTAAGGTTGGATCAAGGGTTTCCAACAGTTTCCAAGCCCGTGGAAGAGTCTATTAGATTATTAGAGGCTTCCTAAGATATGATGTTCCATGATTTTCCACTATCATTTTCCACCAGAAAAACCATCCATTTTGGGATATTTTGGGGTACCATAAACATGACTTAGGAGACCTCCAAATATCACCAGCGGGGCTCCTCGACGGAGGCTTCCATCCTTCACAGCCTGCCGAAAGCGGCGCCATGGATGGGCCATGGGCGATCCTGGTGGCCCAAGGTGCCTAAAGAATCCTAAAGAGTCTTAACATATCATGATATATCATGATATATGTGATATATATATATATATTATGATATGATATATCCTGAATTATCAGGATATACTTTTAACAATCTTTTAACATAACATAAACTATCCATAACCATCCCATGTTTCCACCAAAGATCCTATTTTGGATGCCGTTCCGTACCCACATTTTGATGCAAAAAAAAGTGATGGATGGATCCCACCGTGCCACAGCCCGGTCACCAAAACTGTGGTCCAGACTTGCTGCGCCTCCCGAGATTGGAATAGGACCCCGCCCAAAACCTGGTGAAATGCCTGGTCTAAGCCTTTCTTCTCAGGGGAAATACCATGTGGACCATGGAGTTTAGGGAAAACCTGGTGTTCCAAATGATTTCAAAGGATTTCAAAGGGTCCCAAGACGCCCCAAGTCTGGCATGAGACGACATGAAGCAACCCCCCACAAGCCCAGCCGCTCCACCGACCTTCTTGATTCTTCCCATGCACCCCGCGCTGGGATCACGACATCCACGCAGGCTGCCCTGGCGCTGGCACCAGAATCTCTGGACTTGACCTAACCCATGGTTTCACCACTTGAATTAAGGTGAGTAAAACAATCATAAACCATCCCTCAAATCACCATTTCTTTAGGTAGTATGTTTACCATTCCCACATGGATGGTTTATTGGTTTACCATGTTTTACCTACATTAGGTTGAATTGAGTTGAAATCTGACCCGTTGAACCCCATGGATGCTTGCTGGCTCCCTCCTGATCCAGCACGGCCCGTAGCACGGGCGCGGACACTTCATGCAGAGTCGCCACGCAGCGTTCACCTTGGGAATCGGGAATGAACAGGTGGCAGATCACAGCAACAAACAGGTCGGAACGTCAAGTTCACCATTCAATTGGTGCATTCAATATCCATTCAATTTATTAATCTTCATCAAAAAGAATGAGAGATGAAAGAAAACGGAAACTCTTTGGAACACCCCCCATGGATCCCCATGGTGTTAAACACGGCGCAGCATTCGCCGAGGCTTGAGGCCGGAACTCAGATTGTGCTCTCGCACAAACGCAGTCAGCTCCTCGGCAGATGGCCCTGTCGGGGGAAGCCTCAGATTCCCGGTGAAGCCATGGCCGATGAATCGCGTGGAGTCAAAGGACGGTGGCTTCTCATCAGTGTGGCAGGAAATCATAGGAAATCTACACTTGGAAGATCTCAGATGGCATTCCACCAACAAGACTCCAAACTGCTGCTCATCTGCTCTGGATTTTACCATAGATTTTGTGGCGTCTCATGTCTATGGGACTAAAAAAATGCTGTCCAGCAAGTTGCTCTGTTCGGTGCTTGAAGGCGGCTTGTGCTTTGGCAATGCGGCCGATACATCCTGCAGCGTTTCCGTTCGGAAACGAAGGTGGCACATGGCAAGCTGCAGGGACGTCAGAACGATTTCTTCCGGAAAACTGATGTCCAAATCTGTCTGATCTGAGGAGCTCTTTACCATGGAAAAAACCAGGCCCCCAACGAAACATCGATGCCACATGCCATGAGTCTGGAGGTTTCTTTGTCAAATGACCCCAACATCCTTCACGCTCGAGTCCGAAACTCGCTCCTGCATTGGGATCTCGGCATGTTGCTAAGCTACCCTGGGCCAGCACCTGACTTTATGATTGCTGGAACTTGAGGGCACTGACAGACAACACCTTGGGTGTCCAACAACCAACACGGAAACCAAACAGCTTTCAAAAATAAACATCATATATAATCATATATATAATTATATATATATAAAAACGAAAAAAAAAACTTCTGTAACATCATGACATCATACATCATATATCACACACATATATATATATATACACATATATATAATTATATAATTATATATACTTATATATATATAACGAATGGACTGACATCTTCATCTGTTCCTGAAAGATCTCCACACCTCAGCTTGCACTTCTGGAGGCACCCCTCCTGGGATCAAGGCTGCAGTCAGCAATCAACAACTCAGACCAGTTTTGGTGATCTGTGTGCTTCTAAAATTGGTGTTCAATGCTGATGCTGCATTTTGGTGCTAATGAATTATAGTATATTATAGTATGTTTTAAATCTATTCCGTACCCCTTGCAAGATCGAATGAGAAATCGAAAGCTCTGCAAACGAGAATCGCAATGCATCAGCCGCTCGCTCGTTTAGGTCGTGCTCTTGAATAAATCTCTCCACATCATTCGGCGATGCGATGTGAGCATCGTTGCCTCGAGAGTCACGGCTTTGGTTCACATGGTGACGGGGCCCAAAAACAAGGGCACCATCGGCACCCGAACATCCAACGTTTACAGTAAATATGGTGATGTTCATTTTCCGTATCCAGAAATGATTTCCGAAAAAGGCAGAGAATCCTGGTGAAAGTATGCGAAAGTCGCATCCACCAAAATATATTGTTCTGGCTCATGCAACTCCCAACAGATCCTTTGCTTCTGAGGTGCCATCTGCCCAAACCTCTGAGAGCGGGTCGTGGAAATGGGAAAAACCATGACACGTCCACTGAAGCCCCCAAAAAAAACAAGGTCCCCTGCACTTCTGGACATGTGGGATGGGTAAAAAAAAAATAGTACAGCGCCTCCAAAATGGTATGGTCTACTTTTGCTCCCGTTTGCCACCGGTTCTTTGCAAAAGTTGTCCTATACAGATGGATTCTGGGTCTCTCATATGGAATGGTTTATTTTATTACTAACTTTAAAAAAGTATTAGAACAAAACAGAGTTAACCAGAGTTACCCTGTGGAAAATTCACACATCCACCCTGAGAATCACCAACTTTTAGTGGAAACTCATCTTCCAACCCCTATCTACCAGGGTCTGTGTGAATTTGCTGGGAGGGTAAGCCATAAAAGGTCCAGTCCATCCGCCTTCCCCATGCGCCTTGGCCTTTCGAAGCCGGCTGACACCTCGCATGGTGTCAACACCCCATGAAAATCGGAGCATTTCCTGGATCAGAATGATGCTATGCTTGGAAAGCATGCGAGACATCAAAAATCACTGGTAGATATCTGTAGATATCTGTAGATGCTGATAAGATCTGATCCGTTTGAAATGATCTCCTTTTGGTCCCGGTTTTGGTTGCCGACGATTCCCAAATCGCCAAGTCACAAGCGGCACTCGGTTCTCGACAGCTGGTGAGGCTTCCTTGCTCCAGCACCTGGAAGAGCTCCAAATTGGAGGTGCTGACTCAGAACAAATCCTTCTCTCAAATATGGCAAGATTTGGGTATCTCATCTCTTGAAAACTTGGGGAGAGGGGGGAGAAAAAAAAAGGCGTTGTGAAACATCATTTTCCTGATGCCTGACAAAAGTCGCAATAACTTGGAGGTAGTGGAAATCCCAGATGTTTGAGACAGAACCACGTGCAGTACGTACACCAATATTGTTCTGTTCAGTTCTTTTTTACATATTTGGTTCCCATGTTTTGCCTTCATCAATGCACATTCCCTCTGTTTTTGCCATTCGTGATCTCACCATTTCCCCACATGTTTCATGACCATGATCTCAGTATACCACCCTATAAAACATTAGAAAGCCCACGTGATACAACAGTCTTTCTGTTTCCCGCCAGTTTCAACGATGGATAGCTATAGCAGGTTAATGGATGTGCATTCCCCAACATATATCAAAATCATAGATGTTTATTCACCAAATAAATAAATAAATAAATAAATGATTAAATAAATAAATAAATAAATATAGATAAGTAAAGAAAGAAAGAAATAAATATATACATATATATGTATATGTGTGTATATATCTCAATATATTTGGTAATTTCATAGATTTAGGCCCATCCCCATATCAATTGAGTCAGCATGACCTGTCGCTGCACCGCTGGAAGGGCCGAGCGAAGAGCATTGGAGGCTGAAGCATCCAAGCCCTGGAGGCTGGAGGAATCCTAATATTTGTGGAGGATGAACCTCAATCCCAGCTATTTTGGGGTGAACAGAAGGGTCTTGTATGGTTTTGGACTCATACCCATACATATATACATATATATATATATATATATGTATATATGTATGTATGTATGTATGTATGTATGTATGTATGTATGTATGTGTATATATATGTGTGTGTGTGCGTGTGTCGTGTGTGTGTGCGTGTGTGTGGTCTAATAAATAAATGTGGTTATTATTACCCACATTATAATCCACATTATAATCATACTCGGATTTGCATCCCATTTAGTGATTGAACAAGTAATATCCCATAGAGAAGTGGGCTACTTGGTTGCCCACTTACCAAGTAAGCTCCAATTGTGGGTGTGTTTACTTTTGGCTGTGCAGGCAAGAAGATCATGAAACCCTTGAGAAATCTCTGGGAAAGAATAGTGGCATAGTGGGAAAAAATGAAGAGTCACAAGCAAATTTGATCTTCTCTACCGCTCCATGTCCATATCCAGCCAAGGAGCATTTTCACGAATGAACTGCTCCACCTCATCCAAAGCCGCTGAAGCCGCTGCAGGTGTGTTGCTGAACTCCTCAGTTCTCCACTTCGCCAAGGTCATCTGGTCCCAGCCACTTTTGGTGATGATTGTTGGCGTGATGTGGCTCACAATGATGCAACCCCAAAATAGATGAAGAATTTGCGCTGTGAAAATGTTGAAAATAAACCGAATTGGGGTTGTCTGAAAATAGGGCACCGCCACTTCCCATGGTTCAAATCAGAATTGTCCCATTAAAAATATATCCCACCCTTAGGGAAATCCACATGAATGGTCCAGTTAGTTTCTCCATGGCCATCTCTGAGAGCCCCCTGGTTTCCCCATTATCTTCCAATAAACTATCCTGCGGCTTGGGGAACTCCATTCGTAGCTCCTAGGCTCCAAATTCAATAGGGAATATGGATACAACGGATACAACAACCATAGTTCCAAACCGCTCACTCCTAACCACTGGAAGGAATTATGCCACCATTTTGTCTGGTTCCCGTATTTTCATGTCCACATTTTGTATCCTCAACATCTTTCATTCAACTAGCATCCTTTTTTCCTGGTTTCCCCCAATGTTGGACAGACCATGACAGACCCAAACGAGAATGGATCAATATTTGGGGGAACGAAGATCCATAAATCCTAAGCTCTATGGAGGTTTCCCAAGCAATGGGGGTACCCCAAGTCACCATAGGTTTCAAATGTTTCAATACTAAGTCATGGTCATCCATGACGACTGATGCAAGGGGATACCCCATGACGAAACGGAAACCTCCAGGAGCCCATGTGCCTGCGACGTGGCTCTGATCTGAGCCAGGCAAGCGCGGGAGGCGTCAGTGGCGTTGCCACCCAAGTGACCTTGCGCCAGTAAGGACTGCTGGACCTCAGCCCGGAGTTGTTGGGCTGGAACCCTCCAATTTTTGCTGATTCATGGGGGATCTCATGGAAAAATAATGGATACAATTTAATGAGATGTCGTGGGACATCTAAGATTCAATTTTGGTCTTTCAATGGAGGGAAAATGTCCTGCAGATTTTCTCTTCATTCTGTGAGTCATTCGGAGGGGTTATGTGATAGGAATAGAATGGGAGGGGTGACTCATAGCTGCCGGGCATGGAGACAGATCAGTCTGGTAGCCAATGATTTGATCAAACCTACTGAATGCTGGTTTGAAGTGCCAGAAGGTTTTGAAAACACAAACTCTTCACACTTCCTCTGATTTCAAACTCATCGGCCGTCACCACTGCACGGACAGAGGTTCCAACCATTGGAGGAGCGCCCTCCAAAGCAACGGCAGCTCGCTGGTCAAGGCGGTTCTCCTGAGCAGCGGGAACATCATCATCATCATCATCATCATCATCATCATCATCATCTTTGCAGAATGTCTGTTGCTTCTAGCCTTAAGCCTAACTTCTTGGATGTGGATTTACTCCTTTAATTTAAGCAAGGTACTGACCTGGAATAAGTCTCAGTGACCATCCAAACCATCCAAGTCGCAGGCAGGGTCTTTCCAGTTGCCGAGGCGCATAGATGAACCTCTCCACATCGTCCAAGCTGGGGCAGCTGGGAGTGCCCCATCCCTCCTGGCCACTCTTCCTAGGCTTAACAGGCTTAACAAATGACCACCCTGGGTCTATCTGAAATATGGCAGACCGCTCACTATCTACCCTGCAAGTCCCACTGCGAGACATTCTGCTCCTAATTGTTCCTCCACTTCTGGCCCCAAAATCCGCCGTTCTCAACCCACCCCCCGCATGAGTTCCCCCAGTGTCCCTGCCACGTGTCTGAATCTTTGCAATTCGCCCGATGCACGCAGCACTGGGCTCACGGGTACCAAAAAGACTTCCTTGGTCCAAAACCTGCGTCACGTGGCATGAGGGAGGAGCTTGCCATGGATGGATGGATGGATGGATGGATGGATGGATGGATGGATGGGAGCATTGTCAACGGATTGGATTTTTGAAAGAACTAGGAGGGAAGGAGAAAAACAACAGCGTTTTTGCCATCTGTTTTTCCTAAAAGTTGTTCATTCAGCCAGTTCTGGGATGTTCTGGCAGATTGGGGTTCCTATGGTCTCTCACATGAAATTTCCAACCATCAAGCATCATCCACCGTCAACAACCATGACGAACATGAACCAGCAAGCATCATCAGCCGTCAACCATCGTCGATGATCTCAAACATAAACCATGAGCAACCATTAGCAACCATTAGCAATTATCATTCGGCCACGGGCATGGGTCAAAACTAAAACCTTGTCCAAGTACGCCTTCTGTTCACACCAAAATAGCTGGGACTCATGGATATTCACCCAAGAATAATTAATAGGCCCGGCTTTGATCCTCTGGCATTCCCTCTTCGGTAATCAAACATGGCTGGCTGGGAAAGCCCTGTGGCCTGAATGGATCTAAATGGATCTAGAATCTAAATAGAGGTTTAGAGATTTTACAGCACAAATCATCAAACTAAATTAAGGAGTTTCCAGCAAGCCACATTTGATTACTGGAGGGTAACCGTCATCAACGAGAACCAACCCGCCCAACTCTCAACGGAGAGCTGCCACCTGTCTCTGCACAGAGCTGCCTGCACTTCGCAAGGCATCTGCAGCACGTTCCTTGGATCTACTCGGCTTGGGGATGCGGGGGTATTAATTGGGGTGCATGATATAAAAATGAGGAACCAAATGGAACCAATTTGGCAGCCGATCTTTCAAGTAAAAATCTGCGTTGGTACTGAAACTAGTCCCTTTCGTAATCGATTTTGATGGCACTTACTAATATCCTATGGATAATTGTTGAAGTGTGTCCGAACCCCAAAATTGCAATTTCAGTACATGATGACTCTCTTTGATTGTCTTCGGACATTCCACCAGAATCCCGAAAGAAGCGAAGATATTCCATGCCAGTCCTGTTCCGGAGTCGAGCGTCATTCAAATCATTGTCCAGGATGAACCGCTCAATCTCCTGAACCAAAGCATCCACTCAGGCCACAGAACTTGAGAAAATTGTCTCTTGTAAAGCTCCAGATAAGGCCCCCCTTACATATGAAATACCCCCATATGGCATATGGGCTCCCAATTTTTATCTTTTTAAATCCATCTATATAAATACTATTAAATACTAAATCCTATATGAAACAGAGGTTTTTAGGGGCGTATCATGGAAAAATCACAGCTGCCGGCCGGCTGTGCCTGGCGAGTTGCTGTAGAAGCCTTGAGAAGTTGTTTCACGGAATCACAGGGGCCCTGAAATCCATTGATGTCGAAGAAACTGGAGGATTTCAGAGTTCCTCCCAGTTTGGGACACACACACAACACTATAAAACACTATATAACATTATATATATATGGGGATGGGTCAAGACCCTATCCCCCTGGTGAACATCAAAATAGCTGGTAAATGGATGTTCATCCCCCTAAAAATGGTATGTATAGGTATTGATCCATAGCCATATAACACTATATAACACTCTAAAAAAACGGCAAGCCACCTGGCTTCGCACTCCATCAGCAAAGGATGGGGCCTGTTGCGCACGGCGCAGGCCTCAGCGTTAAACATGTCCTTGATGAGTCAACTTGCTGGAATCGATCGCCGGGGGTTCCCTTCAAAAATCAAGTACTTAGATAACTAAGGGGGGCTCCCCCATGGTTTTTGATGAGTAGCTGTTCTTTTTTCTGCTACTGAGATCGTGAACTGAGATCGTGAGGTTTCTTTTGGACTCCGAGGACCTAAATGGCAAAAAAAAAAGTTTAGGGGACTTTGAATGCGAGGTTGACATTGCGGATATTCATCCGATAGATCTGGGTAAATAAACTAGAATCATTCACCTACTAATGTGGGCTAGTTTCCCCTGCTCATCATTCCAGTTAGGTCGTTATAAATGTTAGAATCTAGCCAGATAGATTAGAGTCTTAGAGATTTTGTCCCATCCCTCAGAAAGCTGTCGGGATTGGCGCCGAAGTCACGTCCCATCAAACCAGCGTTCCGGTCGCGGCAGCCGTGCAAACTGCCCTGTCGATTTAACGTTGGTGAGCCTTTCACCCTTGATGCAACATAAACTACCCTCCAGTAAACTCACTTATATAGCTATGGCAAAATGGCCCATTTGTATATTACTATTGAAAATGGAGATGTTTCACAGCTATGTCAAATAACCAAAGCGTAGAAGAGAAATACCTAGTAGATGAATCATCCAAAGATTGCGGCATCTTTTGACACAGATACACTGCCACGATTCCAGTACAGTCATGCCTAGAAACGGGACAGGACTCCAGAAAAATTGCAAACTAGTTTTCCATAGTTCATCATACCCAAAAAAATAGTTCTCATGCCGTGTTTGTCCTGTCTGTGGTGGTCATTTACCCCATCCCCAAGTATAGCAGCCCGCAAAACATAGAAAAATACAAAGTTTGGATAAATGACACACTTTTCTGCATCCTCTTGGAGGTGATACACGTGATACATATCCTAAATATTCAGGTGTCCAAGTGTCATGATGCCAAGTGAACCCAAGTGTGGCCAACATCACCATCACCAACTGTTCCTGATGAATTCCTGATGATTCGTAATGATTCGACATGAAGTCAAGATCAGTTTCACGATCAGTTTCACGACGTGTTTCTATCTTCTTTTTTGATCCACTCTTCGAAAAAGGACCGTTTCCCTTAAAATGGGATGAAAAATGGCCCCTGCCAGTGACTTTCCCAGTGAAACCAGGCCGGCAGCCTGGTCCAAGACCTGCCGTTGAAGCCATTGGGCCGAGCCCTGCAGGGCACTCGCGGCGCGCTCGTCCAAGCCGTTCTCCTGGGGATGTCCGTGGCGAACAGCAAGAACAACAGCGTTATCGATGATAGATTCTGATAGTATCTGATAGTATGATAGATCCATCGTTGATAGTGATGACCTCATAACATTATATAACATTGTAACAGTGTTGTCATCTAATGATGACTAGAGATACCAGAGTTGAATAGTATACCCTCGGGTAATTCAACCAAGCTGTGGGAAAATGGCATCGATAGCTATGTTAAATTGCGAGAGGGTAGCAACTCCCAGAAAAATAGAAAAGTAAATCGAACGAAAATAATGGTGAAGAACATGTAGCTATTGAAACGGATTGTCAATGGTTATTCATATCAATGGTTGGAAACAGATGGAGTATTACACATGATTATTATGGTGATTATAATCCAAATGTGTGGAATGAAAAATGGGTTGGCAATGATTATACATTTTATATTATCTGCAGGTTGTACAATGACAGACATGTACACAAGCAAATATATACATTCTAGAGTCTACAGTATCAATGTTTATGATTAGTGACTCATATGACATGCCATTTGCCGGCTGGGCATCAGAAAAATTAACCGGTAATGGCACCTGTATGAACTCTTCCACTTCGAAGGCTGAGGGGCCCTGTGGGATTGCCTCACTGCGACGACTGAAGCAACCAGTTTTTTGTGGTTCCCAAGCCAGTCTGAGAAGAATGCTGGCTGCTGGCTCAACACTGCTCAACACTTTCCCAAACAGGCTCAATATATCTCATATGATCATATGAATATCATATGTTTCTCAACCTTCAGTTTGGGTCCGTGAAGGTTTTCCATATCCTCCATGGCTTCTATATGTGGGCTTGAAGGGTTTCAAGAAAGCTTTGCAAGCTAAGTGTTGCTGGGTAGGGTCACCGGGCTAGGAGGGAACTTCAATCAGGAACCCCTGGAAGCCACAACCAGGGATTGAAGGGGAACAGACTGGAACGAATTCAGTCCATCGCGCGCAAAATCTTCGTAATGTATCGTATGCTTCCGACCGGCAATCACAAACTTGTATCCCCAAGATTCACCACAATTCATGCAAGCTGGTCGGCGCTGAGGCTGCTATTATAAGTGATCCAAAAGGTGTGCTGCTTACAAAATTGCGTACAGTAGAAATGGATAAGAATGAGGCACTCGGGGGTCAGCTGACCCAGACCCACCGTGTGAAAAGCCTGTTTTGAAAACTCCCAAAAAATTGTCAATGGGGATTTCCCACTGTGAACGATGACCATCCCCAACTATTTGTGGGCATTTGAACCCCCTATAATTGCCTATAATCATCAACCAACCATCATTCATCATCATTCAGAATCATTCATCAATTATCATCCCCATATGTCTGGATTACATCCACCTAGAAATGATGGTGAATCATCAACCAACAAAGAAAAATCTAACAGGTATCCTGCAGCCATATGGCCAGCAAAGCAGGGTCCATGGTCCTTTTTGCCTTGCTGATTCTTCCGACGCCTCAGGATCCAACAGTAGCAGTTTTGAGTTCAGCCAATCAAGAGAAGCTATGAAAAATCGGGAAAAGGTATGGAAAAGATACGAAAAGGTCAGGTTTGCGTTGTCTTTACCGCCTTCTTCGACCTTTGTCGATCTCTTTGTCTCTTTCCTGATCGACTTTATGTGACTTGTGATCATCGAAAACCTGCCAAGGTGCAACCCGCGCTGGGTTCTCTGCAACTCCGGAGGCTGCCCTGGGAGGCTCGAATAGTTCGAACCACGAAGAATTCCCATGACATCCCGTGGCATTCCGTGACATGTGTATCATGTGGTGCTGGAATTGAGACAAGAGGAGACTTTGGTGACCACCGCTTTTGGGAGAGATCTACTTTGGAACCTGGACAACTGCCCCACCTGTTCCAAAACATGCCACTGCACAGCAGGCGGCGCACCTGCCCCAGGGGGCCCAGGTTAGCAGTGGACTCAGTAGAAGGTCCCTAATCACTGGGCTCATGATTGGTAACTCACCAGCTACCGAACCAGTTCGGTACTCGACCACAATTTGAGGTTATAAAAGTTATAAACTCATCCATGACCCACCGCGACCCATATAAGTCTTCAAGCCTCTGAGGGCTTCTCCCGCTCGCTCGTTGAGTTCATTTTCTTCAATGAAGGCTTCAACCTCCTTGGCAAGTCTTAGCAAGTGGAAAGTTGATGCTACCATATGCTACCCATTAACCTCCGGTGTCATCACACATAGATCACATAGCTATCCGGGAAATCCCCATCGCTCCAGCCGCTCCAGCCATGGATCATCCCTGCTGGGCGCCACGAATCCCACTGGAGCGCTGCGCTCTCCTCGCTCCGCCCGTTCCGCCTTTCGGATGCGACCCACGCAGCCCGCATTGGGATCTCTGCAAGTTGCCAAGCTTCCCTGGTCCAAGACGCTGCGTTGCACCAGCACAGGCGCTGCGCGTAGAAGATCCGCCTCGGATGATGGAAGATGATACCATTGAGCTCCAGCTTATCTTGACCATAAAGCATAAGGGATGCGGCAGGAAAGTGATAAAATTACCGTAATCATCCATAATCCACATTATCATATGGCAATTGGTATATTATATACCCTCCATATACATCCGATGTCCATATACAGTATATTATTCTTCTACCCTCTGGTGCTGGCCCAAGGAGCCACATTGGAACTGAGGCCATTCACATCCTGAGGCACGAAGGAGCGGCACCGGTTGTTTGCTGCCACCCAAACCGGGGGTAATTCAGGTGGTAAAGACGAGGAAAAGAAAATTGGTAAATATTGGTAATTAACCTGTTTATTAATGTTAACCCTGGATTAATAAACCCCTGGGCTGTTTAATTGGGAGGGTACCATTTAAGTATTAGATTATGACTATTGGAGGAGTACCCCCCCAATTAATAAACCATGGTTTATTAATCCGGGGTTGACATTACCCATGAATGGTAACACAAATTGTCTATTATCGGGTTTTACCCATGAATTCATTGGCTTTACCAAGACGAATTCAGTGGGTAAACCAAATGAGAAACTTATTTAATACCATGCCGCAAAATTTGTTGCCAAATTTCTGGGCACGGCTGTAGCTCACTGTTGGGCCATAGGCCAGCTGGCCAAAATGAAGCTGGGGACTCGGAGAAATCCCGACCCAGATTTGTACAAAGGTCCCTGATGGAAAAGACACGATGCATTCAATGGCATCAAGATATTTGGTGAATTCTTCTGCCACTAAATCAAATATCCAAATTATCCAAACATTAGAATTTGGGTTTGACTGAAAATCGGATACCCCAAATTCGAATGGTCAAAAATTTGGTGAATCCTCATTTTCCCCATGGAAAAAGGCCATCTGGGCCGAGGTTGATGCGATAAACTGCTGCAGCTCCGAGGTCATCATCGCATGCCATGGGCCGCATGTGAAGCAGTACAGACATATCAATCTGGCTGCGTGGTGTCTTCGAGATCATTTTTCCATATTTTTCCATTCAAAACCATTCAACACCACTGCAACTGGTTTAGTGTCTGTTGCTGCAAAAGGTCCATAGATGATCGAACATGTAGAACCAAAAATATCCAAAAACTGGAATCGAGGGCTGAGTTCAATGCAGTTACCTGAGCTCAGTGTATTATGTATCTATATATAATTATATATATATATATATTTCTTGTGGCCTGTGCCTTGCCAGTGAATCCTTCCACGCCGGCGACATTGACAAGATGTCTCATGATTTTGAGGGTGTGTGAGATCTTGATTGACTGTGCGGTTCCTGTGGTTTCATACCTGATTTCTTCATTCCAAAGGGCACCCTTAGATTTTTTTGGCCCAACATCACACCCCCAAGACCACCCTTTTCCGGCACCAAATCGCTCTAGCTCCGCTAGCTTCGCCTCATCCAACACTGGGCACCTGTCCCAGGGGCAGCTCGCCCTCCACCCGTCGTTCCACGACCCGCTTCGACAGATGGCCCAAGGCGTCCAGCGCGTCAGGGTGACGGAAGCTGCTGCCCGAAGCCAACACAGATGCCATGCCCAGCTCGCTGTCGGTCGAATCCTTGGGAACGAACTGGGAACGAACGGAGTTCAGCTGGGGATGGCCCAAATGGCTTTGCCCAAAAATGGATAAACAATTGGGATATCGGGATATCCTTGGACCCTTTTAACATGAAGTCCCCCCTGCGCAAGGCACATTGTGAAAAAAAAGTCGCACCACGAAATTCGGAAGCCACCCCGCCGTCGGCTAGTCACAATGACACAAGTTTCCCAAAGGTTTGATCAAACTTTGTGATTTGCATCTGGAATCTTGTCGTGCCTCTGCGTTCGGTCAAACATGTGCTCTGAAAATAATTGAAAACTAGCGATTTATGATCAACGAGCCTCTTCTCTTCTCATACTCTACTCTTCCCTACTCTATTCTTCTCTGCTCTGCTCCTCTTAAATGTTCGTAACACGGAAGTCTCTCCTTCAGTTTGTTTGAACGCTGGAGTGGAATACTCTTTATGCTGGGACAAACTTCCTAATCCCAGTCAACACCACCGTGTCGTGTCACTGCGTTTGGCGTTTGTGTCATAGACCTCAAGCCTTCAGCAAAGCATGACGTATAATATACCATTATCATACAGTCTATAACATTCTAATAAAATACCATCAGCTACCTGGCAGGGACCCTGGATCTTACACTGTAGACCCTAAAAACGGGGTCTGAAGAAGAGTTACGTAGCTAAATCACGTAAGACAATCTCAATAGTCTAGACCCTTCGACCTTACAGATGCTGAAGGTCTGAAGACGTTTACCCATGCGTCAAAAATACAAAAAAATGTTCCAAACAACATGTTTTCTCTCGCTCACTTTTCGCGGCTGTCACAAGTTTTACACATTTGGAAAAAAAACTTATGAAATCTTATGAATAACAATTTGGAAAAAAACTTATCAAATCTTATGAATAACAATTTGGAAAAAGATCTTATGAAATCTTATGAATAACAATTTGGAAAAAAAAATCTTATCAAATCTTACGAATAACAATTTGGAAAAAAATCTTATGAAATCTTATGATGAACAATTTGGAAAAAATCTTATGAATTCTTATGAATAACAATTTGGAAAAAATCTTATGAAATCTTACGAATAACAATTTGGAAAAAACATCTTATGAAATCTTATGAAAAACAATTTGGAAAAATCTTAAGAAATCTTATGAATAACACTTTGGAAAAAAACTTATCAAATCTTATGAAAAACAATTTGGAAAATCTTATGAAATCTTATGAATCTAGCGTGGCAAGGTCTAGAATCACAATGGCCAGCAAAGCCAATCTGTGTTGATCAAGGCCAGAAACGCTGTCCAGACCTTTGGACAAACTTTGGAATCTAGCTTGGCAAAGGTCTAGGGCTACAATGGTCAGCAAAACCAACCTGTCTTGATCAGTGCCAG
>Ga0126342_10005812_pt1 | contig 21686 bp, 11 predicted proteins | sample Cyp1metagenome_FD_92528 | JGI IMG/M metagenome (GOLD analysis project Ga0126342, IMG submission 92528) | Coral microbial communities from Lord Howe Island, Old Settlement Bay, Australia - Cyphastrea 1 metagenome | ecosystem: Host-associated > Invertebrates > Cnidaria > Coral ... | reverse complement strand
TGCCAGAATATATTTGAAAATATTTGTTGGATTGCCAGAATAAATACCGGAAAAGATTTGCTAGACACAGATGCCAGACAGAATGCAAGAAGATATAGACGATAAAATGCTGACCTGAAAACCTTCGGGCCCGCGCGGGCCCGCGCGCGGCCCGCGGGGAGAGCCCGCGAAGGGCCCGCGGAGGCCCCGCGGAGGCCCGCGAGCCCGCGGGCCCGCGGGCCCGCGCGGGCCCGCGCAAGTCTTGGGCTATCAGGGGACCTATGTCCCATTAAACCCACCATGAAACCACCATTAACAGCTTCAAACGAACATTAAATCACCATTAAACCCACCATGAAACCACCATTAAGAGCTTCAAACGAACATTAACTCACCATTAAACCCACCATGAAACCACCATTAAGAGCTTTAAACGAACATTAAATCACCATTAAAGCCACCATTAAGCCACCATTAAGAGCTTCAAACGAACATTAAATCACCATTAAACCCACCATGAAACCACCATTAAGAGCTTCGAACGAACATTAACTCACCATTAAACCCACCATGAAACCACCATTAAGAGCTTCAAACGAACATTAACTCACCATTAAACCCACCATTAAACCGCCATTAACAGCCTCAAACGCACATTAAATCACCATTAACCACCATGAAACCACCACTCTTCTAGAGGTCTTCACCATTTGCAACTGTTGATCTAATCTAAGGACTTGATGCATGGCGTTGGGACATTCATCGTCTTTGTCTTCAGTGTCCTTTGGTCGACATTTTCGGACTGGATGATAAGTATAATCATGGATGATAATGATACCATAAAATTAACCTATCATATAATAGATGGTCAACTGCATGATGGGAAAAAATAAGTGGATCCCACTTTATGTCCTTTTCCCATTGGTGTGTTGATTAATAGAGGGTGTTTTTTTCACAAACCCCTTTAACAATTTAGTAAATGATGATAGATGGTATACCCAATTGGCCCCTCTATTTTTACCAAAAGGACATTATTGTTCCATGTTACCTGTTCCAACAGCAAAGTTTTCATAAATCCCAAGGTTCCGCGCTTGTTTCAAAGGTTTTTCGAAGTTGATAGGACCTTTGTTGTGAAAGGATGCCTTTGTTGGTGCCACCACTTTATGATAGGCACTTGCCCGGCTTGCCCCAAGGAAGGGCGCACTCTGGAACTATCTGGAACCCGTTAGATCTACGGAGTAGATCCAAGGTGGTGCAGTGATGTGTACGTTGGTGAACATAACCATGGGAAAAGTATAGATATATGATATATCAGTTATAAATGGCTTATAATCCCATTAACATCCATTAACTATAGATCCCAAGTTGGGATATAACTTACAAAACTATGGGTATAATCCCATTAACTATAGATATATCTGCCATAAACCATAGTGAAATTGGAGTTATGTGAACCCCAACTTAGCGTTCACGAACTGGGGCACCACCTTGTAGATCCCAAGTTGGGATATAACTTAGATAACTATGGGTATATTAACCCGGTATAATCCCTATAAGTTGGGTATAATCCCCATGTAATCCCCATAAGTTTGGATATATCTCCTATAACCTCTATACCGCCTATACCCACGAATTGACTGGAGACTTTGACAAACAATAGGATTCGGAAACCTATCGACTGGTATTTATTGACATGGGAAAAGGGATGATGTTTTAATGGCTCATTGATCATTGGTTGAAGAAAGACTAGGATTGGGGATATTATTCCCATCCAATCTATCCAAAATGGAGGTTTAACTTTCAAACATGATGGATTTTCATAGGTAATAATACGTAATATAGTAAGGTTAATAATGAATATATATATATATATAATAATATATATATATATATTCCCATATATTCCCATTAAGACATCCCGAGGTTTGTCAAATGTGTTCCTTGCGCTCATCACTGGACAGCGCGGGACGAGTTTTAGAGTCCCTGCGACTGCAATTGCGGTGAGGGTTCGGGTGATTTTGCGTAGAAAATGGCGATTTAGTACGCATCAACAAGGGAAATCATGAAGAAATACTAGAGAAACAACAGGGACATACTAGGGAAATCATTGGGAAACAATAGGGAAATGGGATTTCAATAGGATTCCACCCGAAAAAACAGGGATATAATGGGAATGTATAAGATGGCCCCCCCCGATGAATCGCGAAGTTGCTGAACATCACTGGGTTTTCTATGGCTTATGGTGAACTAGTCGACTCATTCAATAAACCTTAAAACTCCAATTTCACTATGGTTTATGGTAGATATATCTATAGTTCATGGGATTCCAAGCCATTTATAACTGATATATCTATATTTTTCCTATGATTATGTTCACCAACGTACACATCACTGGGGGCAGCACCTTGTCCGCTCGAGCCAACAATTTCTCTGCTGACTTTGGATGGAGGGTATGACTCGGGATACCCCCATGGATGACTGGGATACCCCCATGGATTGGAAACCTCCAAACCCATAGGATCCATGTATGGTATATATGGTAACATTATATTGATGGTAAATGTTAGCATATATACCATACATGGATCCTATGGGAAATGAATAGCAATGTTGGTTACGTTCATCAATCTATCATGTTCTGGGTAAATTTGATCACGACCTCACTGCGACCGAAGCCTGGAATCATGGTTAGTAAGAGGAATCATCCCAAAATTGCCTTATTTCAGGTTAGTGAATTATTATAATTTACCCAGATGAATGGAGGGTTTCCTAGAATGGGGGTACCCCAATAGCTGGATGGTTTATAATGGAAAATCTGACCAATGATTTGGGGGTACCCCCATTTTAGGAAACCTCTATTTCGGTGATTCTTACTTCGGAATATGAATCTGATATTTTGCTAATTAGTATTCATTGCTCGAAAACATTGTTTGAGGGTTCCATTTCAAAATTCAGGAGGGGATACGGACAGGCAGGCTCTCAAAGTGGTTCGATTTATGTGCTAGAAATCAAAACGAAATATACGTATATATATATATATTATACAATTAATTAATTAATTAATTAATCTGTTGAACCAACATGTTCTGGAGGGATTATAGCAATACATAGCAATACCTACATGTTTAGTGGTTTCGTTTCGATCCTAGATGGATTTACCACACCACGTTAAAAGTTTGTTGCTCTTACTGGACGGGATATACGGGATCAAGAAACCTTAACAGTTTTAACAGGTTCTGGGCCAGTTCTGGGGCCTCAAAACCTGTCGCGCTGTTCGAAAAGGTCAGAAATCAATGACCATGTCAGGTACCTAAACTGGAAGTATTGTACCACTGTACCACATACCATGGAATTTGGGTCGAAAAGTCTCCTGAAATTTAGCCCTTAGACCTTGTAATCCTTGTGGTAGGTACCGCCAAGTTACTAGCTAGCTAGCTAGATAGATAGATAGATAGATACAGTAGATTGATACAGTAGATTGATACAGTTGATTGATTGATTGATTGATTTGATTTGATTTGATTGGATTGGATTGGATTTGATTGATTGATTGATTGATTGATTGATTAGCTTTCTGAAATGGCCAAGTTAGCTTCCTGGCCACAGGTTGGCATGCCAATGCGTCCTGTCGACACCTGGTGAGCAATTCAGGGAGGATCATTTGACGGATTTTTTAGGCAGTGGTTTTCGCGTTAGTAGGCCTTAGTAATTCCCCCATTCAGTAAGTTATCCATGCTTATGCCATCTATAAATAGATTATACCATCTGGTTATTTAACATAGCCATGGAAAATCACCATTTTTAATAGGTAGACCATCTATAAATGGGCATAAATGGGCCATTTTCCATGGCTATGTTAAATAACCAGAGGGTAGTTCTATGGTTATTAAAACCGCTTACTGAGTGGGATCATCCTCCACGTTTAGTTTAGCCCACCACAAAAAAAGGCAGAGTTTTTTGTCTTTCGGGGGAACAGGTCCGAAAAAAGTCTGAAAATGGGGGTAGCAGGCTGCTATTAGCTTCCAAATGGCCATGCCAAGAGGGAAAATGATGATTTTTTCCGTGGATTGGATGGTGTAGCCTAAAAAATAAAGACCTCGAATGGAGGTTTCCGAAAAAAGGGGTGGCTACCGTCGTCACCATAGGTTAACCGTTAACCTAAGCCATGGTCTACTGACTTGGATGACTCGATGGTAGCCCAATTTTAGGAAACCCCAAATAAACAAACCCCAAATAAACAAATAATACAGTGGATGTAGGTATAATAATCCAAAATCCAAGAACGGGGAATCCCGTTCTTAACCAACCAGGATTTTTCATGGAATAACAGAGTGGTTTGTTTCACACTGCTCAAATAATCATTAATCAGTGAAAAATATTGCAGTACAGGATGTAAGAGGCACATCCCCTCATCTCAGAATCTCCATTAGTGGGGCTGGTGACGTGGATTCGTACCCTGACTGATTCATTTGCTGTTGGCCCTCTGGTAATGACTTTCACATAGCTATTGAAAATGGCCATGAAAATTGTTGATTTACCTATCAAACATGGGGATTTCCCAGTTCGCTATGTTAGTGCAAACTAGAGGGTAAAGATGATTGGAGCACAACCAATTCTTCGCACAAACCGTATCGTCAGGGGTCTTTTGTTGACCAGGCGAAGTGAGCCATGAAGAATTAGCCATGTCCCATCGCATTAAATTGTAGGGGTTGGTTGCTAGGTTTATAACCCCGGAATCCCTCTAGGAAGCCAAATTCAGGATTTAATTTGTCTATGAATTAAAAACATGGTTTCAAGATGTTCTAATGCTAGCTATTACCATTATGGCTTAGGTCAACACTATTTATCCAGGCAACCTCCTGTAAAACCAACATGGATGTGGACAACCCATACCATTTCCAGATCATTTTCGTGTCCACATCTATGTTGGTTTACCCCAGGGTAGTACATTCCTATCTTAGAACATGTTATAACCAACCAACCGTTTGGATATGTTTCATGCTTTGAGTCTTTGACTTCAAAGACTGGTCACAGGAATCATGCCGATTGTATTAGCTGGTTTATAAGGGAATATATATATATTATAATGTCCATATATAATTTATAATATATTCCTAAGTCATGGGCGTCCCCCCCAAATCATTCATTTTTTCTTAGTACTGTAGTATTGGGTGTACCCATTTTAAGACATCCTCACTGTGTGTCGTGCGCATTTCAAGCAATCCTCACATCACATGATAGTTTGCATCCAGAAATTGGACCCATATTTCATGATGTGAATTAATGCTACGCTCCAGTTAATTAACATAAACCCTGGCAGTCCTCGGGGTTGGAAGACTAATTTCCACTAAACATTGCTTATTTTCAGGGTCCAACTGTTAATTTACCAGAGAGTAATAGCTTTGTTTATCATCATCATCATCATCATCATCAACTATGAACTATGGTAACATCAGAATGCAGTGGATATCACTGGACGGCGTGATCTGCATGGACCGCTAGGCTGGGCCATTGTGGAAACTAGGTGAGAACCACCTGAAATACCCTCTGGGAAACTACCCTCTGGTTATGTCTAACATAGCCATGGACAATGGCCCATAGAAATAGATGATCTTCCCATATTTTCCCAGTAAAACCTTCATTTATAAGGGATTTTCCATGGCTATGTTAGTCATAACCAGATGGTAACAGTTTGCTATGGTAGCCAGATGGCCTTTTAAAAAAGGTCGATGATTTGCCCCTTAAATCTGGTGATTTTCCATGATGTCAACCCTGGATTAATAAACCCCAAACGGCTGTTTAATTGGGAGGGTACCATTTAAGTATCAGATGAAATGACTATTGGAGGAGTACCCCCCTAATTAATAAACCATGGTTTATTAATCCGGGGTTGACATTATTTATGTTAGTTTACTGGAGGCAAACCATGTCATAACATGGTATATCCTCAGTTGTAGCATGGGTCACAAGCCACTTGCCAAGAGGACATCCACCATAAATACATCCGGTTGCCCAGTCATAAACCAACGTGACGTTCATAAATCACATACAAATCTCCAAGTTTGCTTTTTAAAGCATTCAGTTTTATTGGTTCAACAACCAGTTTTCGATTGTTACCCTGAAGTAAACTGACATAGATGTTGAAAGCCCGTGGTTTCCATTGAAAAAATGTCTATTAAATGGTGGGTGTTCCACATCTATGTTAGTTTACCGGAGGGTAAATCCATATGGGGGTTCCTAAAACAATGGGTACCACGGGGTACCCCCAGTTCTCATCCATTTTCGTAGGGGATTTTCCATTAACCATCCAGCGAACTTGGGGTTTCCTCGTGTCTCGATCCTAAGGACCCCCAGTTTGGTTTTAATGCCGTTGATCCTGGCCCTACAACGTACCTGGCTGTTGTGCTGGTGCTTCAGCAGCAATTTTTCTGCGGGTTTTTACCGCAATTGATGGGGGGAAGCATGGGGATGTGATGGGCAAATCAGGGTGTATAATTTATAATTATATACCCTCTGGTAATTTAACATAGCTATTGAAAATTGCCATTTATAGTGAGTTTTCCCATTAAAAATGGTGTTTTTCCATAGTTATGTTAGTTTACCAGAGGGTATATATATATATAGAAGAGGTAATTGTTGGTAATTATTATAGGTTATATATATATATATATGACTATCCGACCATCCCCTACGATAATTATATGTACAGTATATGTAACATTGCAACACTTCGGAGCCCCTCTGCATGGTTTCAACAGCCAAGATCAAGTCCATGTGGGTTCGTCTGAAAATGTCTGGTTGGTGGTTGGAACATTTTTTATTGTTCCATATATTGGGAATAATCATCCCAACTGACTCATATTTTTCAGAGGGGTTCAAACCACCAACCAGTATATATAACTAACAATTAGGATGAATGATATAAATCAACAAACATACTCTCTGGTGATTGTTACATAGCTATGAAAGCCAAGGCCCATAGAAATAGATGATAAACATGATGAGTTAGCTGTTGAAAATGGTGGTTTTCCACTTCGCTACGTTAAAAAATCAGAGGCTACATCTTTCGGGAATCGGACGACAGCATGAGGCCCGTTGTGTTAATTGACGATGGTTGACTGGTTGGTGGTTTCAGACAATTTTTAATAAATTTTAATAAACCATCAAAAATCCATCAACAATCCAGGATTGATATCTGGTTGGTGGTGACTGGAACATTAATTTTTATTTTCCATTTCATATATGGGATGTCATTCTTCCCATTGACGAACTCCATCATTTTTCAAGATGGGCACATTGCACAACCAACCAGTTGATTAATTTGAGTATGATTCATGTTTTTCTTACTACAGGGTCAGGATGGCAACTTGTGCCGCGGTTGTCGTCTTGCGCCGCTGTGCCCACGTGCCGGGAAGGGAAGTTCATGAGATACATGTCATTCTTACTGGATGAAGCAGTTGTTTGTGGCATGTATTTGTCTATCATTTTGCAGGGGCACACCTGTTTTTGAGACTTATGTATTTTTTTGAGATAGAAGTCCGACTTACGAATGACTGCTCAATAGCTTGAAGTCACAGAGAAGAGAGAGTAGTAGAAGAGTAGAGTAAAAGAGACTATGCACAGATGAGTGGAGAAGAGAATAGAACTGCGGAATGCAAAAGATTGGAGACGAGTATAGCAGAGAAGAGAAGAGTAGAAGAGATTGGAACAGAGTCGAGAAGAGAAGAGTAGTGAAGAGAAACCGAAGAAAAGAGATGTCTTGTCTTTGTGCTCGCGCCAAAAAATCACCTGGCATGTTCTTGGTGCTTTGGGAGTAGATGTTTTTCGTGATGATTTGGATTTGGCATAAGTTCTTTTGATCTTGGCATAAGCTGTGTGCCATGGGTGAGAATATAGGTTGTGGCGTAAGTTACCACCCGTACTGGTCTGATTTATGGTGGATTTATGTATAGTGAGACAGGTTTATGAATCATAAATCCATCTGACTATAGATATACAGATCTACCATGTTTACCGTAGTAAACCCAGGGAACAATTTCTTCGAGCTCAGGTTTTTTGTGGGCCGCCATTGGAGATTGGTTGAAGGGAAAATCCAAAGGACATAGTAAATATATTTACATGATTTTACAGTCAAACATGGGTGTGACCTGCAGCTTTCAAAAAGTCTGGAAAAGCTGGCTTTGGGTCTATTTTTCGAAGTTTTACATACTTCGACAAAGATTGTGACACACCATGTACCCAGAAAACGATGGAAAATTGGTGTGATGGCAAGCTTGGAACTTAAAGTTAAACTGATTTGAATGGGAAGAAGCCACCAATTTGGTTTCGGAATTGTTACTTCATCCCTTCTCGCAATACCACGGCCCCTGGTCATTGAAATGGGGTCTCTGGTCGGGAGTATTGGCTGTCAGGATTGAGGCATGGAAGAATCCAAGAATGATGGTGGTCCAAGAATTATGGGGATAATCATGGGGATATGATGGGGATATAATGGTATACGTATTTAGTGTGTGTATATATATATATACACAGTGTATGTATATATATATATTTACTGTATATATATATATACTGTATATATATATACTAATACATACATACAGTGTATATATATATATGTTATTATATGTAACCAAGAATTAGGATGAATTATCATCTGGGCAAATTAAAGTGACCTCACGTTGTGACCGAACCCTGTAATCATGGTTGAAATTGGGGCAATTATCCCAATATAAGCAAACTTTTCAGGTTAGTGAATTGTTATAATATACTATAATCATAATTTATCCAGATACTTTCAGACATCAGCTGCGTTGTTTATACTGCTAGACCTTGTTGTACCCTGGTAATTGGCAAGCAAAATGGACCTGACAAGACACTCAATTTTCGATTCGACCAAAACAGCTAATTCGAGGCCTAGTCACCTAGGTGGAAATGAAAACAGTGCCCAGGACATCCCATGAAATGAGACAATTTGGAATCCGAACATGTTATCCTCTCAATATTGGGAATGCCAGGATCCAATTGATGGAGGTACGTAAACGTACCATATTTCAGGCCATATTTTGCTGGGATATTCCCTGAAACATAGCCCCTCCAATGAATCGGTTCCTGAGATGGCCAGTGATCCTCATTCTGCTTGGTTTCATTTCCCATGCTTGTTGCTCTGTGCATCTAACTCTAGACATATCATATCCATATCCATATCCATATCCACCTTTTCACCCAATGCTTTAATATTTCGTAGGCCTTTTGCTTTACGGCGCGAAAAACGGTGATGTGCTGCTATAGAGACGGGGTCTCAGGTGGCTGATTGTGATCGGGAACTACTTTACCAGCGAGCTGCAGAATGGGGAAACGAGAGTGAGCCTGGTCCAAAAACTGGGCAACCTCTTGGGTATTTCATGGGATAATGGTGGTTACTAGTTAATGGAACCGCTATTATCCCACTATTATCCCACTATTACCCACTATTATCCCATTATAGATAGTTTATGTGTCTTGGGTATTTACCCTCTGGTAAACTAATATAGCTATTGAACATCACCATTTATAGTTGATTTACCTATTAAAGATGGTGATTGTCCATAGTTATGTTAGTTTACTAGAGAGTAACCACTATGATCCCAGTATTATAGATAATAATTATCCAAGGCTGCTAGTTTTAACTACCAGGATATTATCGATTATAGAGTGTTCCATGTCTATTCCATTATAGCTGTACACTTATCATCCCAGAATGGTTTATGTTGGATAATAAAGGATAATTAATTATAAGTTATGATATTGATATTTAGTGGGATAGCAGTGGTGATAATCCATTAATATCATTACTATTTAATACGATATATATATATATATATCCATGATTATCCTGTATCAACTATCTATAATGCGGTTATAGTGGTTCAATACCCGCGGTTTGCACTTTTTTCATTGTAGTTCAACCATTGAAAGCAGAGTAATGGAATAATAATGCATAATGATGGATATTTGATATCATTATCTATATCATTATCTTCATTCCCATTGTCCATTAGTTTAGTTTGGTAATGGTTAATTTTATATTATATATTACAATTGTATACATTTGTAGTTTATCCAACTATCTACATTATAGTTTAGTAATAGTCAATGGTTTCACTATGAATGGTTTCTCAGTTGAGATGAATGATTATTGATGATTACTGTACAAGGTGAGGCCCCTCCAGTTCATGGCAAAACATGGAGTGGTACATCTTTGTAATGATGGCTTCAACCCGTCCCAAACATAGTAATTTGGAGATCCCTAAAATGAAGAAAAAAACACACATTTAGACAAGGTTGAAGCCAGTTGAAGAATACATTGACCAAACACTTCGAACACTCAAGTTACGAGCATCAGGAAAGCGCCAATTAGATCCGATTAGCTAATTCTGTTTGAAATGTTGTTGGTGGTTTCAACTATTCGTTAGATGTTCAATACATTTCAATCGCACTTGAAATGATGAAATCAAGTTCTTGATTTTCACTTAAACCCCTTCCTCACTTTTCAATCTTCCACTTCCACTATTCTTGATTTTCAATGGTGAGGGGTTGACACTGTTGACACCGAAATTTCTCGTGGCAAGGAAACATGCTGTCTACGGCACCACGAAGCAATGGGCCGCTCGGAATGAAACTGGAAGATCTGGAAGGGGGCGACTTGGAGGATCATCTGGGTCAACCAACTGGTTAGATACGAACTGTTCTACAACTGAATCTTTTGCGATTTCAATATATGTCAATGGTAATTTATGCACGTTCACCAGCAAAAAAAAAAGATTTCCTGACAGGTATCTAAGATTCACCATGAAGCAAAATCACCCCTTGCAATTTAGCTCAAGTTTGCTTGAATTCCATACTTAAAACATTGACATGCAGTTTCTTTGTGCCCGTGCGCATCCCAGAAACTGGATATTAAGCATACTGTAAGCCAGTTATATATAGGATGAATCCCAGAAACAAAGCATCAACCCAAGAAGGGGTTCGATTGGCCATGAACTACTATTATTGTTGTTGTTCCCACATGAATTTGGTTACAGCCATTTATTATAACTATATATATATATACACTCATACATTTATATATATATACATAGAGAGAGAGAGAGAAATGTACCCATACAATATGTATATATATACACACATATATATACACATATATGTATACATATGTGTATATATATACACATGTATTACATATATATATATATATATTTATATTCCAGTATATCTCCCGGATCTAAGCGGTTGGGATCGAATTACTGATTTGAAGCTTCACGTATGACTGATTAAGCGTTTGGTACCCACATGACGTTGGAACCAAGTAGTTCTTCAAAGCTTTGGCCATGCATTTTTTCTGCGATAGCTTTGGCTGGAACGCAATGGTTGTTTGGTCAGATGTCAGCCGGCGAAACGTCATATAATCATGGAGAAAGGCTAACAGATGTATGACAAGGCAAACCCAACGGTTCCGGTACAACTGGATGGGTGCTTTATCAGTTGGTTACTACATTACAAAGATATCGTTGCAATGATTAAATTGTGTCTGGTATGAGCGAATTGATATATATATATATATATAATGTTGATATAGGTTAATATATGTTAATATGACCTGCAAGAAGGCCCTCCCTTCCCACTTGTATTCATCCAACCAAAGATGTATCCAATCCAGCCAAAGACCGAAGTAGACCAGGTATCAACTAATAAGTTACCCTCTGGTAAATAAACATAGACCCTGAGAATCACCAATGTTTAATGGAAACTAGTCTTCCAACCCCAACAACTGCCAGGGTCTACGTTAATATACCAGATGGTAATAAGTATTTCAAGGCTTCTTCCTGTATGATAAAAATGTTTCAGATTTCCTGAAATGGTACCCCCAGTTCTCATCCATTTTAGATTGAGATTGTCCATGAAATGAACCATCCAGCGCACTTGGGTACTTGGTGGCGAACTACCCACGAATCCTAAGTAGGTTGGTTCACCCTAGTTATTTCAGTGGGCATTGCCCCTACTTATCCCACTGAAGAAACCAGGGTGAACTAACCTACTTAGGATTCGTGGAAAATCCACTATAACTAACATAACTAACTATGGAAAATCACCATTTTTAATGGGAAAATCCACTATAACTGACCATTTTCAATAGGTACCATTGATGCTTTCACCCCTGACCTCACGTTGGATCCCATGAGGTCCATCCCTTCGACAAAGGTGACGCCCCGATGTTAAACAAGTGGAGCAAGATGGGAGTTTCTGAAGTAAACCATCATTAACCAGTATTACCCTCTGGTAATTTGTTACATAGCTATTGAAAATGGCCCATTTAGTTCGTGGATTTTCCCATTGATAGCATGGTGATTTTCCAGTTCGCTATGTAAACGTTTACCAGAGGGTAACCATCATTAACCAGTATTAACCAGCATTTATAAAATCTCATTGTAATGTTTACCCTCTGGTAATGACTGTCACAGTTAGCGAACTTGAGCATGGCCATTTAGTAATAGTTGATTTACCCATTAAAAGTGGTGATTTTCCATGGTTGTGTAAACGTTTACCAGAGGGTATTTGAATGATATTCAAAAAAGATACAGAATATTTCAAATGACCCAAAGAAATGATAGTGATATACGATGCTCTGACTCTCATATATAATTATATGTAAATACATATTCCAACAAAATGGATGCGCCAACAATATCAACATCACCGAGTTGCTAGGCATGCCTAGCAAAAAGGAGAAGACATACCAAAGTTTCTTCACCTGCCCAAAATGGTAAATGAGCATAACTATGGACCCCTTCACCATTTTGATATCTACCCTCTGGTGTCTACCCTCTGGTGATTTAACATAGCCTTGGAAAATGGTCCATTTATAGATGGTTTACCTATTAGAAATGGTGATTTTCCATGGCTATGTTAGTCATAACCAGATGGTAAACCGTAAAAACAGATCAACAAATCATAGCCATTTTAACAACAATGCCAGAGGGTAAACCTCCATGTCTACTACCATGTTTTTTTGATGGTTAAATCACTCGTTTTTCCCTAGAAAAAAAATCTCACGTATGTTGGTTAAGGTTAAATCATCAGTTTTCCCCCCCAAAAAAAATCTCACAAGTTTCGTAGTCTTTCCTTAAGCCGAGGAATATGTCGTCATCTTTCCGACCATCAACAAAGTCTATGCTGCACCTGTGCTGGAAATATTAGCGCGAAAGGCCATGGGCCATGTTTCACTTTTGGTGAAATCCACGAAATCACGAAGGGGTTAAATCACTAGTCATTTGATCAAAAAAAAACTGACCCTAGTATTAACCATTTATATGGAATTATATGGATTTAACCCAAGATCTTACTGGTTGGTGGTTTCGAACATTTTTTTAATGTTCCATTTCATATACGGGACAATCCTTCCCATTTTCGTTCATATGTTTCAAGATGGTTAAAACCACCAACCAGATAGTCACCATAATAGTAATAGTGATGTTTACTATTACTCAATGAATGATATTTTAAGGGAAAACCTACATTTGAAACCATCGATTTTCCCATGAAATATGGGGTGTTGGTTTCAATTATTAATTTAAACGAATCCATTGATACGCGGATGGTATCCTAAAATAGTTGGTTAATTTGTGGGGTATTCCCCCAGTCATATGGTAATGCTAGGTTTTCACCCATCCCTATATAAGACCATGTAAAATCCAAGGTTTATTATTGGGAAAGATAGCAATATATATAGATATACGTATTTGTATCAGAACAAAAAACATGGAGAACTTGTAGTAAAATCATATATGATCCAACCATATCCAACCTGTTTTTGTGGAATATGTATATGATTAGCGTTTTTTTCATAGCGGATATGGATGAAATATCATTGGGAATACATGGAGAACTACTGAAAACATATGGGATACTCATCTATCTATCTTTCTTTCTATATGTATTTCTTTTTTTATTTGTTTCTTTCTTTCCTATCTATCTATGATCCAACCATATCCAACCTGTTTTTGTGGAATATGTATGATTAGCGTTTTTTCATAGCGAATATGGATGAAATATCATTGGGAAAACATGGAGAACTACTGAAAACATATGGGATACTCATCTATCTATCTTTCTTTCTATATGTCTTTCTTTTTTTATTTGTTTCTTTCTTTCCTATCTATCTATCTATCTATCTATTTATCTAACTATCTATCTATCTATCCATCTATCTGTATATGGATGAATTGAACCATAGCTTGCATTACTTGAGGGTAAGGAGGCATTTGCTCAAGCCATTATTTTGGGGTGTATTCTATGAATCTTGTCGCATAGACCTTGTATATATAGATAAGATATAGGTTGGGCACCCCACATGTAGGTACCAGAAGTGTCCCTGCACCTAGGATTGATTACATTATACTGAATGATACCCTCTGGCGAAAATGCCGGTTGAAATAGATGAGTTCCCTTTTTCACGTTTCAGTTGTCCATTTGCCGGTTTGTTTGTTTACCAAACGAATCACATCTACTACCCTCCGGTCATCAAACATGGCAAATATGTGTGTGTGTGTACGACTTGGGCCGGTTCTACATTACTCCTTAATCACCCTAGTGGATAGGTTACCTAACTTTCAATGGGAGATCTTCAGGATCCTAAAATGGAGGTACGTTAGTACCATTTGTCGGGCCATATTCTGTGGGGGATATTCCCTTACATAGGCCTGAAAAATAGGCCTTATATATGGAATCGGTACCTTCAAAAAATCGGTTCCTGTTGCATGGCCATTCATAACTGGGTTATCCCATATGTGACGGTCTGAGATGGACCTCTTCCAGTTGAGCACCAGATGGAAATGTGATATTTAAGCATCCATATCCGGGGTTCATCATCCATAGTTTGCGTTGGGATCAAATGGGTAAATGAAAGATTTTTTGGGAATATCATGGGGATATCATTAGGAAGCAACAAGGGCGATATATGTATACTTACAATTACATATAATATATATATATGGGTGAATTATAATGACCTCACTGTGACGTCATTGGGATGATGTGAATTGGATTGGGATAACCATTTTGGTCAAACTTGTCAGGTTGGTAAATTATTGCAATTCATCCAGACCCATAATTTGGGTGTTCAAACTGGAATTTTACTGTAATGTACGTGTAGCCTCATGTCAAAGTGACAAAGGGCCCATCACTCTAAAGGTCAAAGTGCCCTGGGGGACAACGAATAGGAAGGATCATTGAAGTGTAGGATGCATGATAAAGGCCCCAGTGACCAATTTCATCATCCCATAATAACCATACAGTACCACATATTACATCATATTACTATATATGATCACCATGGTTACTGTGTGATCACTATGTGTTTGGTGAATATCTTTGAATATCTCTGATAATACGACGCCAGAATGGGAGAATGCAATCTATCATATAGGCCATAGACGTTGTAAGATCTCACGTGGCTTTGTCCAAACCCCGCATGGTACCCTGCTGGATGTTTACGCCCGTCACGACGGCGACGCCTTTGAGACAATCTTCTGAGAAGTTGGGCGATCACCATGGTTACCCCTTGGAAAACGTTAACTGGACTGGAATCCAGTTTGCTCATCCCACAGAAACTCACTTAGTTTCTGTGTTCTGAACTGTGTTGACCAACGTGAACGTTGGCTCAACCAGGCGCCCTCCCGGAGCTCTGGCTTCAGGCCAAACTCACGATTTGGCTGCAGCCCTTTCCGGATAAAATTGCTCGTCTCTTTGTTGCTATTGCTGCTGAGCTCCTGGTGAAGGGGCGCGGGAGTGATATTCGCAACACCTTCGAGGCGGTTGCTAGAAGCTTCACCATACGCCTGGCGGAACAGCTGGCGCGGTATCTGAGCTCACTTATGAGGCATGCTAAAGATTTGGCCACGCCCCTTTACATAATTATTCAATAGCAAAGTCTTAGTCATTACCAGATGGTTACTTCACCTGGATCAACAAGGACTTACTATTCTTGTCATCCTGCACCAAATGGAGATCCTGAAGGTTTCTGGTTGGTGGTTTGGAACATGAATTTTATGACTTTCCATATATTGGGAATAATCATCCCAACTGACGAACTCATATTTTTCAGAGGGGTAGGTATACCACCAACCAGATAGACAATCCATGTTTGGGCGTTTTAATTCGGGTACCCTCTGGTACACTAACATAATATGGAAAGATCCACCATTTTCAACGGGTAGGTATACCACCAACCAGGTTTATGTGTTTGTTTTTCTTCCAGAATTTTCCCATCTCACCGTGGCAATGCCAGCGAAGTCTCGTGAAACTCATGTTTCTCGCGAAACGATCTTTTATAGGGGGGATGGAAGGAGGGGGATGAATATGTATCCCTAGTGCTGTTAGATCCATCCCCATTCCTTCTATAGAGCTCCCTAGCAGTGCTAAGAATGAGCCACCCTAATATCCACTTATTTAAACGTGGCAAAGGGAAATCCCATATGAAATCCTCTATAAATGAATGTTTTGATGGGCAAATCATCTATACATGATGGATTTTTAATTGCCACATTTGATTCCTGGAGGGTGAACCTCACTTCCCTTAAAAAAAATGCCGTATACAGATACAGTATACATATTCCAATGATATTCACGGAAGATATCCCCATGAAATTGTGTGAAAAAGGCAAGAGCCCGTTTGTTGGTCGAGATGTCCCTACTATTTCCATAAATCTGGACAAGTTGTAACAACCTCACTGCGACGACACTAGAATGATGGTCAATGGTTAATCAAGGAAATCATCCCCAAATGGCCAAACTCTTCGGGTTAGTGAATGATCATAGTTTCTCCAGATATATATATATATATTATATTATATTATATTATTACATATACATATACAAAGATAAGTTTAATACTATAACATATATATATACACATAGAATATCCCCATCATACCTCCCCTTTTGTCCCGTTTCGCGCTTTTTCCCTGAGGTGATGTTTACCTTCGGTTTGCTCTGGTTCAACGAGGCAAACCGCCGCCTGCAAGCGTGCTGAACTTTGGAAGGGGCCAGTCAAATGAGACTTACCTTTGGGGTGAGAAAATTAACATAGACCCTGCCTTCCAATAATTGACTCTCATAGAACCTGGACTTCCAAATGAGAGTCTAAGAACATTGGGACTTACCTTGCAGTAAATTAACAGTTCGACCCTGCCATGACTTGGGGCTTAGAAGATTAGTGAAACCACTTGTCAAATTGGAGATTTTCAGGGTCAAACTCTTAATTTGCCAGAGGGTAACCTTCTTAAAAGTGAGGGAACACATTCGGATATAACCAGCAAACAATGGATATACATCTGTGATTTGTGATGTTTTGTGATTTGTGATGGTTGGGAAACATAACTATAGCAACCCGGTGGAGGCCGTTTTGTCAGTTAAATTCTTAAATATCTTATTTTCCGATACCAAACAATCACATATTGTTTGTAATATCCTGTTATATATCCCATCAGATCCCCATCGAATTACCTCTACATAATTTTATATACCAGTTATGGAATTATACTATCTAACATATGTGATATCATATTTTGCTTCATCCCCCATTTTCAGACCCTACAAGCTAATATCTCTTGCCAGTTTTATCCTTTTATCCCTAATTGCACTAGATATTGTGACTTATATCCCCATCATATCCCAGTGTATCTCTCTATATAATATTTAAATACTACTATATATATATATTACCATTATGTCAATTTATGTCCCTACTATATCCCAATTATACTACTACCTATTTACCAATCCCAATACCATATGCAATGGAGACTAAGAAAAAACACCGTGCGAACCACATAAGAACTCAATTGTTATTATAAAGTAGTGATATAAAGTAGAATACCAAATACTGTGCTGGTTGGTGGTTTGGAACATGAATTTTATGACTTTCCATTCAGTTGGAATTTCATAACCCCAACTGTAACTGACAAACTCATATTTTTCAGAGGGGTAGGTATACCACCAACCAGATGTGTGTTTACTGGTATAACACTCACCACTTATACTCTGTAACCACTCAATATTGGTGATCTCAATACAGTAAAATCAATGGTCATTCCAGGATCTCAAAATGGAGGTACGTTAGTACCATTATGCAGGCCATATTTGGGGCTATATCCCCTGAAATTTATAGGCCTTATATATGGAATCGGTACCGCCAATAAATCGATTCCTGAGACGGCCAGTGATAAAATACCAAAAATAAAACCTATCGTTTCCGGCTCAATCTCCATATCTCAATGAAGGATTTAATTTTAACCCATCTATAAGACCATAAGAATATAACATCTATAAGTCTTTAAGATTAATTATTTAACATCTGTCAGAATCCCCACTGTATCCCATTTAAGTACTGCCTTACCCTGGAATATTGATGTGGAACATCCATGGTTTCCCTAGGAAAGTTATGTAGGAATGGTTGGTTTTTCACATCTTTCTTTTCGTTCTCAGGGCATATACATATTATGTGTTTAAAGGGTTATATAACCACCAACAGGGCGATGGATAGCTGATATATGATGTAAGCATCAATAAATATGTGATAGTTCTGAGGGAATTATACGTACTATATAGGTCATTATACTATCATTCTAGATTGCCATACTATCAATTGTAGTATCCTTACATGTTCATATGCATATATATACACACTATATACACCATATGATTACATTACCATATATGACACTACTATGAATATAGTATAAATATACCATATACTATGAACCTACCACTATTATATATATATAGTGCCACATATCACTTATCACTTGACTACCATACATACCACATATCATGTTCGTTGCTTCTCAGCCTGTCGTTTCAGGTCATCACAGCTGCCGCCACCTTTGTGATGTACTTCACCGGCCAAGTCTGGCAGTCTCCTGGCGGACAACTCTTCCAGTGTCATGATATATGTTGCCCTCTGGTAAACTAACATAGCTATTCAAAATCACCAATTTAATAGGTAAAACATCTATAAATGGTCCATTTTTCCATAGCTATGTTAAATTACCAGAGGGTAATGTAATCATATAGTGTATAAATGACATACTGGTTGGTGGTTTGGAACATGAATTCTATGACTTTCCATACATTGGGAATGTCATCATCCCAACTGACCAATATGGTTCAGAGGGGTTGAAACCACCAACCAGCATATATATATACAGTAGTTACATATGTATGTGGTATATAGTGTATATATAAATATATATATATATATGTGATAATGTAATGACGATATACTATTATGATATTATAACTAATGATAGTATACCATTATATGGTATTATTATATACTATTATGATAGTGTGATATTATAATATACTATTATGATGATAATATACTATATGATAGTAATGATAATCTAGAATGACAGTATAATGACGACTATATAGTGTAATTCCCTCAGAGTTATCACACATTCTTGATGCTTACATCATATGGGGGGGCACCCCCAAATCATCCATGTTATTTTCGGATTCTCCATGACATAAACCATCCAGCTACTGGGGTACCAATATTTCTATGGAAAGGACTGTTGTGAGCGGCAGAATCCGCCGCTCATAACAGTCCCCTCCCTTTTTTTAGGATGCCTCCAAATGTACAAATGGGTCACGTCATTGAAGTCCCAGCGGGACCACTGTCACAGATAGAAATAACCATAGCCCAAATACTTAGATGGTTATTAATGGACCACCAATATATTGATGGTTTTAACCAATAAAAACCAATATTGTTATTTAAATTGGTTTATTAACCATATTTAATGCTAACCAATATAAACCATCAATAAGCATCAATAATTCACCACAGTGTCTATTGATTTAATATGATTTAATGAACCATGATTAGGCAGGCCCCAGGCTGCCAGGCCCCAGGGATCCATAGTATTAACCATCCAAGTATTAGGGTACCCAATTTTGACTCAGAGCCATGTGGAAAATCGGAAAGTAACCAGGAAAACTTAAGTGAAAAGATGCAACAAATTGATTGGATTTTGAGGACATTTGGAGAGTTATCAGGAAAACCATGTCATTTGAGCCCAACAAACATTGGGTAATTTTTGAAGCTTACCAACATTTGAAAAGAGCCTTGGAGATAATCTTTATATGGGCAAATTACAGTGACCTCATATCGTGACCTCACTGGAATGATGGTTAGTATAGGGAATAATCCCCAAATGGCCGCACTTTTCTGGTTAGTAAAATATGATAATTTATCGTAATTTACCAAGAATGAAATGAAATTATAGGTTTCATGGTTCTTAGGCATATGAAAGGTGGGACCCTCCAGTGATGATCATGAGTTCGTTGTATCCGCTGTATCCCCCAGAAACCCCAGATGAAATGAAAACCGGCTCTATCAACAAATCGCCCGAGTTCCGTTGGGGAAAATTGTGTGACATATTAGGTATATATTATATATATATTATATATTATATTATATATATATATTGAGACACATAGTATATGGGGGTTTCCATAGATGAGAATACCCCAAAATGGATGGTTTATAAGGTGCCCCTATTTCAGGAAACCACCATATATATTTATATATTTATATATTATATTGGGGACTACGATCATTTACATTTTCGGCATGTTGGTGCGCGGAGTTCCGTGAAAGCATTCCCTTAGCCAAGTTGGACTTCCGTGGTGATCTGTACTTCGCCAAGTGACTTTTGCGTCAACTTAGCTATCGTAAACAGGGATCCACCTTGTATTGGCATTACCCTCTGGTTATTTAACATAGCCATGGAAAATGGCCCATTTATAGATGGTTTACCTATTAGAAATGGTGATTTTCCATGGCTATGTGAGTCATAACCAGATGGTAAAAGTAATTGACCTTCAAGAACCCATCTGGCCAAATCAGATTGTAAACCTCAAAAACCTTCCAGCCAAAAATACGCTCTGTGCCTGCAAGTGGGGAAGAAGATAGGTTCAGCCCGCAGGGGCAATTTCGCTTCAGCCCGCAGGGACATTGGGTACAACAATCCGAAGGTTCATCCAGCCATTATTCCGGTTTAAAGTGCCATGATCTTGTGGTGAATCCATGAAAATTCACATGTTCAGACACACCCAACTATCACATGTGTTGATGGTGTTCCGATCATTTCACCATAAAACTATGATTTAACATGATGTTTAACCGGTGAAAGCCCTATGTTTGATTCCCATCAGCTGTTCCTTTCATAAATTGCGCCTGCAACGTTGGAACTCAAGGCATCACGGCGGAGCCAATTCCATGAGATTTTAAGCACCAGTTTTTTTCTACCCATTGAAAGCTTCCAAGTAGTCGGGTTAAGATACAAATATCACCAGAGTCATACCCCTGTTGTAGTTCCTGGCGTGCCGAATCAAAAGAATATCCCATCATGCTCAGTTGTTTAGCCAAAAGTGGTCTTGGATACTGATATCGAATGTTAGATTTCACATTCCCGCTCCAGCTCAAAGGTACGTGTCTCCCTCAAAAAAATTGCTTTTCCCTAGATCTAGTATATTACATGGTTGGGATTGCATAGGTATATATATATATATGATGAAGCTCAAAGCTACCTTGCTGGCTCACTGCCTCCTTGCTAGCTCAAAGCTCAAAGCTACCTTGCTGGCTCAGTGCCACGTAGCTG